>JGI20170J14366_1000091_pt1 | contig 29224 bp, 9 predicted proteins | sample TergutNc150P3_FD_14366 | JGI IMG/M metagenome (IMG submission 14366) | reverse complement strand
GACTTACCCGCCGCTCTTTCCGCTTTTTCCGCGGCTTCGGCTTTTTGCGCTTTTTCTTCAAGTTCAATAATTTCATCTTCATAGCCTTTTAAGAAGAAGATTGCGGTTTTTAAGCCTTTTTTAAAAAGGTCTTTTTCTTTTAATATATGTTCGCGCCAATAGCCGTTTAACACGTCAAAAGTAAGATAATAATTGTAAAATTCGATATTTTCAAAAGAGACCAATTCATTGGAAGTATCGCCGAATAATCTCTTTAAATATTGGGCGACTTCGTTTCTCCATTTCTTAAACTCAGGAGAGTTTGCGTTGGACTTATCGAGTTTTTCCGCCCTGTTGATAAATTCGTTTAATTTAGACATTATTAGTACCTTCTTTAATTATAAAGAATAAAACACAAGAATTCCACCAAAAATCAAATTGACAAAAGGCACACAATGGAATTAAAGGCAGTAGAAGAGGGGATACCGTATCAAACATTAGTCGCAAGTATAATTCATAAATATGTTACCGGAAGATTAATTGAAAAACGCTCATAATATTCAAAAAAAACGGGCAAACGTTTATACTTTTTCTCTTTTTCGTCTAATCGCAGATGCTATAATTTTTTTCCTTCTGGCAGGTTTTTCTTTGGAAGATGGTTTTGAAGAATATGCCCGCCTGGAGGAAATTGACCTTCCTCTGACAATTTTATGAGTTTTATGATATGAGTTTTTATTAGGTAATATAATACCAGCATCTCTAAGTTTATAGTTTAGTTCCGAAATAGCGTCATGAATATCTTCTTTAGAAATATCACAAAAAAGATTTTCTGCTTCACTTAAATTAATATTTTTCCAAGCCATACATTACCTCTTAATTTTAATATCTGGTTTCTTTCCTTTTGATAGCGTTATTTCCACACCATTTATTCCATGGCAACGTAAAATCCTGTAAGAACCCTTTATCGTCTTCACAAAATTCCCATCCACATCTACCTCTACATTAATTCTGAAACAAGATCCTCTTGGAAACATATTATATACCATAGAATCCAAATATGCAATCTTTGATAAAACCGTGTCCATGTTTAAATTTAATATGTTTTTAAAAAATATTAAATCGAAATAAAATAATACTTTGACAAGAATCTGACAAACTTCTAAAATTTTAAGCTAATAGTCTTAAAATTCTTTGATTTCTTGGTTAATTTAAGAAATTTCTCTCCATAAAAGGCAGGTTACGAGAACTGTCTTTTATGCGAAACCATAAAAAAAACGGGCAGACGTTTACGTCTGCCCGTTTGTTAAACTGTTTTATGCGTTACTTTTGCAGTTCCGGCGGCGTTGTTGTCATGTTGCCTATCAAAATCGCGCCTTCGTACCAGTCGTTTGTCATATAACCAACCAGAATGGATTGATTAAGGGTATCCGTGGGAGCGACAAAAGAGCCTGTACCTGTAGTTGGATTTGCCCAACCGGTTGTTGCGCTGGGAACGCCGTTACAGATAAATTCTGTCGATACCGGTATTGTGCCGACAGGGACCGTCATTACTTCCCATGCACCTGTGAACATATCATTTCCATCAGTTCCAGCGCCTAATGTTGTATTTTTCTGCCACGCGACTCTGATGCTGTTTTTGGTTTCTGTAAATGAACCGTGGTAATATGTAATATACGGCACATTTCTTGTACCTTCACGGCGGACGTTGATCATGAGTTTTGTCCCGGCGGAAAGGAAAGTGTCTACCTTGACTGTTACCGCGTTGACCGTATTCGGCGCTCCTCCGCCTCCGGTAGTGGCATTTGGTATATATGTATACCAAAGTCCGCCATTGGCGCCGTCATAATAGGCAAGGTGAACCCCGTCATCTTGATCTACCGCCATATCAACATGCAAACCTTTATTGCCATCTGCGACTGTAAATGGCGTTGTAAGCCATGTTGCGGTAACATTAGCATTATAAGTATTATTAGCCTCAAGAGCAGAGCCATAATTAAAGTAAAGTTTCAGATTTACCCTGTCATACCAGGCGACAACCGGCCTGCCGGTTGATAAGCCGCCAACCGCCGTATAAATACTTCCTTGCACAGTGGTAGTACTGCTGCTCGCCAATACTTGCCTGTTAACGGCAGTTCCTGGATTAGCTGCAGCAACATTAGTACTAATATTCCCTCTGATTGTATCGGCTGTGCTTCCGACAGTCCCGTAACGGAAAACTACCGCGTTATCTGAACTGTTACTGTCGTAGTAACTCATGAATATTCTTACAGGAGTATTATCCGCAATAGTAGCGTTACTTCTTCTTGCTACTATACGCGGAATTTTTACGCGGTCAACATCATATACTGATGTTTGGCCGTTATATAAATATTCCAATCGCCTTTTATTTGTTCCATTTGCATTGTTTTGCTGTGTACCAACAATATCTCTGGAATGAAAATTAAACGAGCCTGTCTGATTATTAGCCCATGCGGTTATATTAGACGTACCTCCATAATAATTTCCCGCTTCGTCAACCGCAAGTGTAATATTGGTATACCTGTTTGTACTGTTTTCTATTTCTGTTTGAGTATTATTTACCCTTCTGTATAAATGTCCGGAACCGCCTGAATATGTACCGTAAGTCATATAACGTGTGGCATTATCGGAGCGCATACGCATAAACGGACTGTTTAAAACTCTTTCATTATGTAAATATCCCGTTCTCCACACATATATATAACGGCTGTTGTCAAGAATATTGTTGTTTACGTTGTTTGGCTCCCGGTTATATTCCGCAACGTACGGCGCGTTCCAACTACTGCTGGTCTTAGTTCTGTTACTGCGGTTATTGAATGAATCAATACTATTAACCGTAACAACAAGAGGTCCTGAATTAACGTCGGCGGGAACATAACTTATTATGGTGGTAACTCCATTGACAGTATTAATTGAAGGGGTATCGCCGCTAGTAAGAACGGTAGGGCGAGCGGTGGGAAGCGATGTGCCGTTTATTTTGGCATTAGTAATCGAAGCGCCTAGGTTAAAACCGGTAATAGTGATAAGATCGTTTTCCCGCACCGGGTAGCCGCCCAATGCTGAGCGGTTAAATGCGGACGGAGCTGACGAGTATGCGCCGCTTAACGGGGTTTTTACTTCCGATATGTAAGGAACAATATTTACTGTTTTTGCACTTGTGGTAACTCTATTAGGTGATGCATGATCATACACCCTGAATGTAACTGTTACATTGTTTGCCGCTACAGAAGAATGTTTTGAACTGTCCCAGGTAAATTCCCAGTTAACGGCATGACCGTATTCAAGAGATAACTGCGGAACTTCCATAGGCAAGCTAACTTTCCAATCAGTGTCGGTTGCCGGTACAAGACCACCGTTCCATGTTGCAATATCTGTTTCAGTGCCTGCGCCTGTATTCGGATAACCGGAAATTTGGACGGTAATTTTTTGTATACGATGATTATCCGCGGCTATACCCGTAAATGTTACTTTACCGCTGATGTTGGCAGTAGCGTTAGCCGGTGTATTGTGTTTTCCGTATTGAACATACCCAAGTTTTTTACCGGCGGTGTCAACAGCGACATTAACGGTATATTCGGAGGCTGTTAAGTCCTGAAGTTTCTTGTCCGCGTTGTTTTGCGGATCACCGGGTCTTGTTTCACCTGCAATCCAAGTTTCTGTAACATACTTTTGACCAAAGTCAGCGAGATTAATTGTAGGATTCTCTGTATCAGTATTACTGACCGCCACTGTAAGCAGTACGGCATGACCAAGCTGGTCATATTCTCTCGGATTTCCGTCAATTCCAATTGAAAGAGCCGCATCGTAAACTTTTACAACAAAATTTACGGTGTTTCCATCCGGTACTCCGTCGAATTTATTAAAATCAACTATTGTGGTTAAGTCTTCTCCGCCGCCTCTATTCGTAAAATAATCGTATGAGTCGTTTGATTTCGATTCCCATTGATAGACTGTGCCTACGCCTTCTCCTTTACCCGAAGCGACAAAGACGGTTCCCTTATAGTTATTAGGAGCGCCGTATTTTCTAAAATCAGTGTCAACCGCGGTATCGGCAATTTCATAAACTCTGCCCCTTTCCATTGCTGTTACGGGTTTAACGGCGCTTTTTTCAACGTAAGCTACTAAAACATGTTTTGTTACGTTTCCGCCCGTAAGTTCAAGCCTTAACCCAAAATGATTATTGCGGATCCTGAATTCTTTCGGAGGAGTTACTTGATAGCCTCTCCCTTCGGATGTTAAATCTATAGTGTAAGCGTTTTGCCTGAATTCTGTCGGGTAAGTAACCTCATTATTAAAGTCGATGTCTGTACCTATATTTATACTTCTGATCAGAGGTTTTTTGTTCTCTATGAAGATGTCATCTTGGTAATGGGTGGCGTTTCCCGCCTGATCCATTACAATATAATGCAGAATATACGGACCGTCGGAGAATTTTGTTGTATCCAGTCTTGCCCCCCATTCCTTGTCAATTAAACCGTTCCACATCTCTCCAAATGTACCATCGATGTCATAATCTTTATCAGGAGCGTTTTCCGCGTTATCAATTACCAAAGCCACAGGGGATGTCCATACATCGCTGGCGTTTTTTTCAAGTTTCGGGAATGTATTAAAGTTAGGATGATTCGGGATCTGACCGTCATTAATTTTTGTATCAACTAAATTTGGATATGTAATAAAGACGCTGCTTGGAGTTGCCGTTCCGCCAGTAGGTAACAGATAATTTCCGCTTCCCTCTATGTTTCTTTCATTATTAGTGTATGTTATAATTGCTTTTTCAACATAGACCAGAACTCTTTCAAGCCCTTGAATAGTCCCGGAACCTGAAGCATAGTCCTGCGCCGTGCCTTCTACAAGGAAGTTTCCGGTCGCTATTTTTGAAGTAAGTATCTTTGCTTTTGGAGAAAAATTGTCAATGCCTATGTTATATGTTCCTGTCGTGGAAAAGTGTTGTTCTGTCATATCTTCCAAAGTTAATTCCAGTTTTAAGTTTCCGGTACTTCCATAATCAACCGCGGTCGGGAATTGGGGCATAGCGGTTTTTGTCGAATCAATATCAATTGTCAACTGATAACATTTCCTATTGCCATTATCCGGGAGGGGAGTGATTGCCCATCCGGTTGGAAGAGGTTGAACGTAACCATTTAAAACAATGTTACAATCGGTAGAAGTTAAATCGTTTATCCTCGCTTTAAAGATGTTAAAACCTTCCGCAGCCGATACCTTCAATATAATTTTAAATTTCCCCGATGATTTTGTTCCTATAGCGTCTAATTCTACAGGATCTAAATTTTCTTTTTGTATTTTAGAATCGTCAACTGTAGGCACTTTCGAGCTGAAATTAACATATATCTTTGAGACAGGACCTGTAATGTGGGGTATTTGATGTGTAAGCTCGTTTGTGTCAATGGCGACAGCCTCAATCCAAACTTTCTGATTTAAATCCGGATTTGGATGATTAAGCCCTTTATCTTGGTTTATACTGGAAGACCAGCTCACGGCTACGTCGTCGCCGTTTTTGGTTGCTTTGAACCAGCCGGCAGTATCCTCAACGCCGCCCACTTTGGGTTTCGGGTATGACAAATTATCAGGATTAGCATAAAAAAGCGTTGTAGCGGGAGTGGTTTGCGGTATGTAGTAAGTTGATTCTCCGTCTTTTTTTACTCTAATCAGAACGGTATGCATCCAGTAATTGTCGGTGGCTGATCCTGATATGCGCAATGTTCCGCCTACAGTATCGTTTTCCTTAGGATAAACGATTGAAACCTGCGGCTCGTCCAATAACGGGTCTACGCAGAGTTTATAATGCACAATATGAAAGTTTTTCGCGTTGTCAACAACTTTTACATAGAACGGTAAATAGAATCGTTCTTGTTCGGGACCGGATGTATCGGAATTATCTAAAGCGGGATAACCGTTTAGCTCTTCATATTCCTGTATTATGTCTGAATTACCTGATTTAAAACCTATAGGATAAGTTTTGGTATAAGTCCACGCGTAGGGAGAACCAACCCAACCTTCATCCGGTTTTGACGTATTAAGTTTGGCGTCAGTCCAGACGCTGCTGTCGTTATAATGAACTCCCCAATAATTATCGGAATCAAAATCATCGCCAAGTTTGCCAATATGGTAATAAACGTCTTTTATGCCGTTATCATCGGTGTTAATTCCGCCTACCGTTATGCTTCCGGTTACCCATTTTGGAGTATCCGGAGCAGGATATAATATAGTGTACTTTCCGCCGTCCAATGTTCCTGTTTTTTTAATATTTGATAAAGATACGGGGCGGTCAATGGGCACTTCAGGCGGCGTAATATCATATTGAAAATGCTGGTATGTAGGAGGACCGTCTTTATCATCCTTAGCCGTCGCTTTTAGTCTTAAATACAAAGTTCCTTCCGACGGATTATTCCAAAGTTTTGCCTCGGCGGCGGGAATGGTAAGATTAAAAGGATACGGGCTGCCGTTGGACGGATCTTGAGGAGGATAGTATGGGGCGCTTAATTCATGTTCAAATCCGTTTCTTCCGTCTACTATATGCGCTACAACGGGATTTGTGGGAAGCAGTTCATTTGTACAACTGACTAAAAAATCAACAACAAAGTCGTTTGCCGCGTTGTAGTACTGTGGATAAGTTGTTACTTGAGCTGTTGGTATGTCAGAGGCAATATAATTTATTGTTATAAATTTTCGCGAAGGGTCGGCTCGCGTTGTATCCTTTCTGTTGGGATATTCATTTATTTCTCCAAAAAGGTCTTTTGTCCTTATTCTTATGTTGTATAAATCTTGACCAAGGTAAATACGAGGTTCATTATTTTTCGGAAGTCGATAACCTCCGGGAGCGTCCTTGTCCGGTATCAATCTTTGCATAGGCCATGAAAACTTTGTCGCGTTTAAGCCGTCTTTGGCGTTAGGCACAACTAAAGATCGCCATACCCCATATTCACCCGATCCTCCTCGTTCAGGAGGTAATGGTACATGAGTATCCGGGTCTACGGGAATTTTCTTATCTTCTCTATCCAATTCACTTTTCGGCCAAATCATGATCTGCGGGAAACCTTCCGCGATACCTAAGTTGTCTGTAGCAAGTCCCAATAACTCAAAGCCAAGAAGGAGCGGATCACGGGCTTGGAGTTTGTCAAGGAAATCGTCATCGTCCCAGTTGTCGCCGTCTACAAGAGGCATGTTCAATTTTATTTGCGGAGGAGTGTTTTTTACGTTATATACCATCTCTGTAGTAGTAGTAGTATTCCCGGATTCGTCTTTTGCCGTTACTTTGCCGATAATTTTTCCGTCCTCCATGTCGGTTGTGTCAAGAATTACATACCATTCGCCTGTCTCCGGGTCTTGCTGTGCGTCAACTCTTTTTGTCGCGGGCTGTCCGGTTACTGCGTCGGTGTAATCAACGTCCATCCAGACTTCCACGATTTTGAAGCCAAGTTTATTTGAAACATCCAGCGCGATTCTGTTATCTTTGCCTCTCAGGAATGTTCCGGGAGGGTTGTCCCCCGCGGTATTAATAACAGGTTTTTCGGTATTTACAATTTGTCCTAATCCGATATCGCAAGTGGTGAATAATACTATTAATATACTTATAACTATAAGTATTCCGCTGACCATTAAAATGGGGTTTTTGTGTGAAAATGACATTTTCATACAATTTCTCCTAAAAATTAGATTTTTTCATTATAATTATACTACTTTTCTTAAGTATTTATCAAGTTTATTGATAGAATTTAATATATTTTTAACTAAAACCAAATAAAACATGAAAAAAAGGGTGAATTTTGCCGTATAAAAGAGGTCAGTAAATACCGCAGTTTGATATAAAGGCAAGGTTCCCTTTGGTACCCGATAATGAGAGAAGGAAAACGAAGTTCTTTTGTATTCATAGTGTGTGTAAAAAAAAGCGGGCAGATGCAAAACCCTTCCGGCGAATATATAATTAAATTCTTGGATTTATATACTGTAAATGATATAATTTGACAAAAAATAAAAATGACAGTATATTGTATTTTATGGAATTAAATATTCCTGTAAAATATCGTCAGGATATTGAAAACGCTACAAAATTACTCAAAAATGAAGGATGCAAAGCCGTTTTTCTTTTTGGTTCGTTAGTTACCGGGAAAATTCATGATAATTCTGATATAGATATTGGTATAAAAGGTTTATCTCCGCAAAATTTTTTCAGAGTATATGCCAATTTAGATAAAGAAATAAAAAATAAGATAGACCTTGTCGATTTCGATTTAAATGAAGAATTTTATTTACTCTTAAATTCTATAGGCGAGGTTGTAAAAATTGGGTAATGATGGATAAATTATTTAATAATATAAAACCTAATTGGGAAATAATAAAAGAAAATATTATAAAAAATACAAGACCGGAAGAGAATAATTAACTTATAAAAAAGAAATACGATGTGTGTAAAAAAAAGCGGGCAGATATGCTTTCGCAAGCTGCCCGCTTTGTAATTACTTGTTTGCGCTACTTTTTCAATGTGTTCGGTACGGATGTAATGTCGTCTTTCAGGATAGCTCCTTCGTATGAACTGTCCGTCATGTAACCGACTACAATAGTTTTATTAAGAACAAGACCTGAATAATTCAAGCTGGAAACAGGAGTTGCGCCTGCCGGCCAACTTGCCGCTGTAGGCACGCCGTTACAGACAAACTCACTTGTATTTGGAATTCTATTAACCGGAACAGTCATTACTTCCCATTTGCCGGTAAACATGTTGTCCTGTTCTGTACCAAAGTCGGTGTAGTAAGAACCGGAAGCCAGCCACGCGACGCGGACCGAGTGTTTGGTTCCCGGGAAGGACGCGTGGGCGTAGGTAATATAAGGAACGTATCTTGTTGAAGGAGATGTTTCCTTCCTTACGTTGATCATAATCTTGGTTCCGGCGGAAAGGTAGGTGTCCACCCTTACATTCGTAATAGTCCTAGATTTAACTTTTACTAGATTAGAAGGTATAAAGGTATACCAGAGTCCGCCGGCGTTGCTGTAATATGCCAAGTGAACATTATCTCCTTCGTCTACCGCCATGTCAACGTGAGTACCTTTATTGGTGTCAATTATCGCGGAATTACTCTGCCAATCACCGCTTGTACCGGCTGATGAATTACTGCCCCCCCATGAGAAGATCAAATTTGAATGATCACTGTCATACCATGCGACAAGCGGAGTCCCGTCGCTAAGTATACCTGCCGCCGTATATATACTGCCGCTGTATGTTGAGCCTGAAACTTGTACTGCCGGTGTGCCGCTAAAAGTGCTAAATCTGCCGTTATTACTATTGTCATTACCGGATGTAGTATTAGTAGGACTTGAAACAGCAGTAGCCCCGACAACGCCGTATATAACCTCAATGTTACCGGAATCGCCGTCATAATAACTTAATAAAATCTTGTCGGAAATAGCAGTCCTGTCCGCTGAGCCTGACAGAACCGCAATACGCGGTACCATAAAACGATCGGTTGAAGTATTATACGTGTTATAAATGCGTATATTGCCATGATAAGCGCCATGATAATTAGTATTAACTGTTGTATTATTATTTTCACGCTGATCATCAATAACAGTATTAGTATTGTTAGCATTACTGCGGTTAATACTGTTAGTACCTGTGGCATTACTAAAACCTAATTGGAAACCACGGTTTTGCGCTTCTAATGAACTGGAGTCAGTACCCGCCGCATAGAAAGAGTTGGTAGTGCCGACGCCGACAGTGGGATAATATATTCTGTTTGTGAATGCGGTTCCAAGATCAATTAATGTGTTGTTTCTAAGCACTCTCAATCTGCCGTTGTATTGGGCGGAATAGAAAGCATGGCTGATAAGCCGATTGCCGTCTTTATCTATTCTCATAAAAGGAGAGGAAATACTTGACATATTTACAGTTCTGCTTCCCGCGCCGTTAACCGTAACGGAACATGAAGTTGATCCATTAAATAAATCTCCCGTTGTCCACACATAGATGTAGCGGCTATTGTCAAGAATGTTGTTGTTTACGTTGTTTGGCTCCTTGTTGTAAAAAACGTTTTTGTTCTTATCTGTGCTGTTATTAAAAGAAGCAATACCGTTTACCGTAACAACAAGATTTCCCGAAGTAGCGTTGGCGGGAACGGTACTTGTTATTTTGGTTCCGTTATTTGAACCGCCGGAAAGCGAGGTACCGTTTATTGTCGCGTTAGTAACCGCATTACCCAGATTAAAGCCGTTTATGATAATAGAATCGCCTTGGCGTACCGGATAGCCGCCTAATGCGGAACGGTTAAAGACGGAAGGCGTTGTAGGGTATGGATCGCTAAGTGAGGTATATACTTCTGATATATAGGGAACAATATTTACGGTTTTTTGGGAAGTATTTGTACCAGAGGCACCGTCTTCGACCGTGAAGGTAACGGTAACTCCGGTTGCGGCAACGCTGGTATGCTTTGAACTATCCCATGTAAATTCCCAGTTAAGCGTATGACCAAAATCCTGTGTTTGATAATCATCACCTTGGTTCCCTTTTTCACTAATCACTTTAAATGTCCAATCAGGGTTGGTGCTTATTGGTACAATTTTATTAAAAGTATTCGTTTGCGCTATTTGGAATTGGGTGCTGGTATTGTAACCTGTAATAGTGGCGTAAATTGCTTTAATTCGCTGATTATCTTCCGCTTTACCCAGGAATTTTACCTTGCCGCTGATATTCGCGGTACCTGATGCGTCTATCGTTGAAGTACCGGGCGTATATGAGTATTGCACATAACCGCCTCTTACATTGCCGTTCATGCTGATGTTTAGGTTGTAATCAGAATCGATATTACTAAAGGTTCTTGCTGTTTTACTTTTATCGTTTGCGGGAAGCTCTCCTACCGGGGTAATGTATTCCTGTCCAAACGGAAGAACGCTGATAGACGGATTTTTATTGTCTGTATTGTCGATATCCACCTTTACCAATATCGCGTCCGCAAGCTGATCAAATTCAGTTCTTCCGGTGTTTGTTGTAGTATCGTAAACTTTTACAATAAAGAACCGTTGATTTTTATTACTTCCTGTTATTTCTCCGCCGGTTTTTATTGAATCAGGTATAGCAGCAAATCTATTAACTGGGACAGTACATGACGCAGCCGAGCCCAGTGGAAAAGTGAATCTGTTGTTTTCCAAATCCGCAATGTATGAAGTAACCATGCCGCTTGTTCCTGTTGCAGGGTTGGTCGCCACAAAAGTAGTTCCAACATAATTATTCGGGGCGCCGTATTTGGTAAAGTCTGTTATTATCCCTGTTCCCATGCTGGAAATGGTATATACTTGTCCTTTTACCATAGACGAAGCGGGTATATTAGGCGTTACGGCTTCAACATATGTAACTGTGGCTCCTTTACTGCCATTTCCGTTTGCAACAGTCAGTTTTACCCAAAATTCATTTCCGCGTATCCTGAAGGATGGGCTCATTACACCGGCGACAGAGGAAGTATTATCATTACTTATTTCCAGGTCAGAAGAGTACAGGTATTCGTTTAACGTACCTCCGGTTCCGTCAGTTACGCCTCCAACGCCGTTTATATCCGTACCAAAGTTGATTTTTGTAATACGGGGTTTATTGTTTTCCAGATATATGTCATTTTGGTAATGGGTGGCGTTCCCCGCCAGATCAAGAATCATGTAGTGGACAATATAAGGACCGTCTGCCCAGACACTGGGAGATCTAAAAACCACCCGCGCTCCAAATTCCTTATACGCGCTTGAACCGCCGTTCCATGTCTCTCCGTATGTACCATCGTTATCATTATCCACTGTAGGCGAACTTACATTAGAGTCAATGACCATAGCGACGGGAGACGTCCATGCCCATCCGTTCATGCCTTCTAAGGTAGACCCTGTATTTTTATACTCAAGTACGGGAAATTTAGCGTAACTGGGATCATTAGGACTTACCTGGGCTGTTGTAGAAGAACCGTGATTAAGAACATTCGGATAAGGTTTAAAATCGGAATCAAGAGCAGGATTGCCATCCCGTCTTATAAAAGTTCCGCTTCCTACTACAGTTCGAGGACCAGAAAAACCACCGGGGTAAGTTATATTTGCTTTTTCAAAGTAAACTAAAACCTTATCCAGCCCTTGAACCAGATTGGAACCGGAACCGTAGTCTTGCGCAGTTCCTTCCACATAATAATATTTTCCCGGCGGACTATCGGCGGCAATATTAAGGGTATTAATTATCGCTGTCGGGTAGAAATTATCTACTCCTATGATAAAGGTATTGGTTGTTGAAAGACGTTTTTCGGTATTGTCTACCGCCGTTACTTCCAATGTCAGGTTGCCGGTACTCCCATAAGGATATCCCGCAACATCAAGACTGGGGATTTTACTTTGTATGGAATCAATGGTAACTTTTACACTACGGTTGTTTTTTCCGCCGGTAGTACCATTATTGGTAATTGTCCAGCCGGTTACCGATTGACCGCTGGTTTGATTTATAAGGATTATCGGCGATGAAGCTCCATTTACCCGCACCGTAAGAGAATTTATATTATCAATGGCTTCAACATCAAAGGAAAATGAAAACTCGCCGGATGCTGTTATTCCTTCTTTATAGTCTCTGTCATCTACGCCGGTTTTTTTTATTTTTCTGTTGGTAATCATAGGAACGTCTTTGCTGAATTGAAGAGGCAATGTTTCAATAGGACCTATTATGTTAAATGTATTATGTGTAAGATCGGTTTGATTGCAATCAATGGCGACAACTTCAACTGTTACATCTACAGGTGTAGAACCGGAAGGATCCAGTTCCAGATATTGATTTATCTCGGCAAACCAGTTTACCATACTGCTGTCACCGATTTTGGAAGCCACGAACCAACCGTCAATGTCGGGAATAGCGCCGTTCATAGGTTTCGGATAACCGGAACCAGGAGAACTTTTATAAAAAGGCACTGTTGCCGGATTTGTCTTGGGTATGTAGTAGGCGCCGTCTGTTGTTGTACCGCCGGGGTATCCGCTGTCTTTTTTAACCCTTATCAGAACAGTGTGCATCCAGTAATTGTCTTCGGCGTATCCCGATACGCGTACCGTACCGCCTACGATAGGAATTACCCCGTTTTTATATTCCGGCTGGGTTATGGTTACTAAGGGTTCGTCCAATAACGGGTCTACGCTTAACTTGTAATGAATAATCTTGTAATTGTTCGCGCTGTCAACTACTTTTACATAGAACGGCAGGAAGAACCGTTCTCTGGTCGAGCTTGTGGTTTCATAGTATATGTTACCATTACTACCGGGAATGAAATAATTATTAATTAGCTCGGTATGTTCCTGAATTGTGGAACCATTAGATGCTTTATAGCCAATTAAAAAAGCAGGGAAGGTATACGACCATGAGTAGAGTGATCCGCTCCATTTCGGATCTCTGAGATCGGAATATTGGATATTTGAATTTTCCCAATTACTCTCTTTAGTATAGATTGACTCGCGATCCGCAGCCGGGTCGTCGTCACCAAGTTTACCAATGTGATAATAAATATTTTTTATTAATGTTAAATTATCATCTACCGATCCGCCGACGGTTATAGATCCTGTTACCCATTTTGGTCTGGATTGATCAGGATACCAAATCTCGTAAGAGCCGCCGTTCAAATCTCCGGACGCAACTTTGTTTGTTAAATATACCGGTCTGTCAATTATTACTGTGGGCGCTTTATTGTCATATATAAAATTCTGGTGTGTAGCAGGTCCCTCATTGGCATCGGCGGTTGCTTGTACTTTTGCAAATATAATTCCGGTTGTCGTTGGGAACCCGTCTTTATCAATCCATAATTTCGCCTGCGCGGCGGGAACGGTCAGTTTAAACTTATACGAAGCTTCATTTTTACTAATAAACTCAATGCCGGTATATGGTCCGTCTTTTGTATATATATATGGTCCTTCCAAAAATTTTTCTTTAGCAACGTCATTTGTAGTGACTATAGACGCCTTAACAGAAGTAAGGTCGGTTCGGCTACTGACTGAGAAATAAATCTCAAGGGGGTTTACCGCGTTATAGTATTGCGGATATTCTGTAAATTGAACTAACGGAACGTTAGAGGCTTTGTAGTTTATCTCTATAAATTTTCGCGAGGGGTTATCAGGCGTTCGCGTTGTATCTTTTCTGTTGGGATATTCATTTACATTTCCAAAAAGGTCTTTGGTTACAATTTTTATACGGTATTTCCCCTGATCAAGGAAATTGTTCGGCTCATCTTTAGTAGGCAAGCGCCACACTCCGGAACCTTCCGGAGATTCTATAAGGTACATCATGGGCCATGTAAATTTTGTCGCGGTTATTTTGGCGCCCTCGTTTCTTCTGTCGTTAGGCACAATCAGAGACCGCCATACTCCGTATCTGGTATCGTTGGGCAGAGGCATTCCTTTTGAAGGACCTTCCTCTTCTACTAACGGAATAGAAATATCCTGACCCGGCGCGGGCCAAATCATAATCATAGGGTAGCCTTTCTCTATACCGTAGTCGTCTGTAGCCAAGCCCATTAAGTCAAAGCCGAGAGTAAGCGGATCGCTTAAATGAAGTTCGTCAAGAAATTTGTCATTGTCCCAGTTTTCGCCGTCTACAAGAGGCATATTTAATTTTATTTGCGGGGGGATGTTCTTTACGTTATACACCATCTCTGTAGTAGTAGTAGTATTTCCGGATTCGTCTTTTGCCGTTACTTTGCCGGTTATTGGTCCGTCCGCCATGTCGGTTGTGTCAAGAATTACATACCATTCGCCTGTCTCCGGGTCTTGTTGTGCGTCAACTCTTTTTGACTTGGGTTCTCCTGTTTTTGCGTCGATGTAATCAACGTCCATCCAGACTTCCACAATTTTAAAGCCAAGTTTATTTGAAACATCCAGCGCGATTCTGTTATCTGGACCTTGCAGGAATGTTCCGGGAGGGTTGTTCCCCGCGGTATTAATAACAGGTTTTTCGGTATTTACAATTTGTCCTAATCCGATATCGCAGGTAGTGAATATTAAAATTATGGCTAATACCGCAAATATCCCGACACCCAGTATAATGGGTTTTTTGTGTGAATGTAATTTTTTCATACAATTCCCTCCAAAAAAATTAAAATACCCTCAATATAAATAATACAATCAAACTTCTTATTAAGCAAGTTTTATTTTTTTTTTAATTTCTTCTAACATACATAAATTACGGTTATCATGACAAAAAAATATTTTTTGTCATGATAATTTGGGAAGCGTACAGCCATAAGATGTTTAAAAAAGCAAACGACAAAAAAAACGGCTTCCGTAAAAAGAAGCCGCTTTTTGTTTTGCTTTCTGTTACGGGCTAGGGTTGCGGGTAAGTAACAGTTTGCGAAACCCTGGTGCTGAATTGTAGCGAGAAGTTTACAATTCCGCTAGTATAATTTTGATTTGTAATACGAACCCAACGGTGCTTGCCGGGAATAAGCGTATATTCGTCTTTTTGAGCTGACCAACCTCCCCTCTGGTATGCCCATTGCCGCGGACCGTATTGCCACGCGTCATTTGCCGTTTGCGCCGTCGCTGTATCTGTACCCCGACCCAGAACCACGTCATGCCATGTCTGGACATTTATTTCCCATGTTATATATCTCCATGTAGTCCCGGTGGAAATGTTGGTAGGCGTATTTGTATTTGTAAACCTTAATAACCTTATACCGGCTCTTTTCTTTTCAGTATTAAGTTTGCCGTAATCATCCTGCCAGTTAATCGGGAAACCGGAAACCGAGGAACTTCCAATCGCGTCTCCTCCCCGTATCCACAGTTGGTCTCCCGAGCCAATTACTTGTCCAAGAGTGCCCGCATTTATATTTTGAATTTCATACGTTAAAACAGTACGGAACGCGATTTCTTCGTATAACGCGCTGTTATTACTGCTGTTTGCGTTATCACGGCTTTTTATGCCGATACGCCATACATAACCTTGTTCGTTAGTTGTGCCTACATTTATATGCGTATAACTGGTAGTACCGGCGTCCCCTGTAGTATTTCCGGTAAAAGTGTTATAGGTATAAGTAGTACCTGCCCCTGCGTCTGTATCCTGTTGACCTACGTTATTTTTATCATCTGTGTCAGCGCCGGTATTTTTCCAATTCCATCCGGCGGCATTTTGATTAGCTCCGCTTCCAGGATTTGAGCCGGTTGAATTAGTGCCTGTTGCGGTGTTTTCCGCCCCATAAGCCTTGTAACGCACTATAGAATCGGGAGTACGGCAGTCAAGACGCGCCCTTGTCCGAATAAGATTGCTGTAATCCGCCATAAGGTGCGGTTTAGTGTTGCCGCCGCCTCCGGGGGCTGTTATACGATCCGCATCTACTTTTTTATCTACTCTGACAAACGGTCTGTTAATACCCGGGGTTTTAAAATTAGTATATTTTGTTTCAGCCGTCGGCCACCTAAAACCTAATCCGTCTTGTATTAAACCAGCGGGAATAACGATGTCATAAGACGCTCCAAGCGTTTGAAGGGCGTTTGAACCCTCAAGTTTTATTGTCAGGACGCTTCCGTTTACCGTTATGTCTTGTGAAGTTACCGGTAATGACACGCTTTCCGCCGTAAGGAAATCATAAGCCATTTTCTCTTGAGGAGTACCGTTATCATTTGGATTAACAACAGTTGTTTCATCGTATTTTAGTATGTATTTTGCTGTAGTATCAACGGCTCCGTTTACAAACCCGTTGGTTCCCCTTGAATAATAATCGTTAAAATTCCGGGCGCTTTTGTACCTGTTTGCCTGTGTTTCCGTAAGAACCGCGGGAAGCCTGTAACCTGTAGTTTGCTGTGTTATGCTGATATTGCCGTCTTTCTTGGAAATATCGCGGTTAAATGTAATAGTGATATTTCCTGTCGCTTCATCATCTGCAGAGGTAAACGCGTATGCGGGACCGCTTGAAATAGCAAGAGGGTCTGTTTGTATTTTAATTTGTTTTCTGTTGCCTAACCTGTTGCTAAGGTCTGCGGGAAGTTTAATATAATTATCTACATTCACACCGTCTTTGTCTGTGGCGCTGATATTAAAGTTTGTAACATCAAGATAAGTATTTAAAGGAGTATTATCGGTGTTTCCTACGGCGTATGAAAATGATAATTGGTCTTTATCCGCTGTAACTGCGGTTGTTATATTTATAGACGAGTTGCCTCCTCTTATAACATTAAGAGTAATAGTCGGGCTTCCTGTAGTTGTTATCGGTTTTCTGAAATATACCGTTACGTTTACGGTGTCCGTTCTTGCCGGCGTTACATTGCCTGTAGTGTTGGTGTATGTTCCGTTTGCGGATGTAGAGTCAATGCGGGTAACAAGAGTGCCGGGGTCCCAATTAAAAGAAACAGATTTTGAAGGCGCTGATTGGTTTCCGGCTTTGTCTGTTTGCCGCACTATTACATTGTACTGTCCGTATACGGATTGTTGAAAAGCCGTTCCGGTTATATTGTCTATCCTTTTCCAATTTGAGCCGTCTAATGAATATTCCAAATACCCAAGCCTGTTAGATCCGCCTGTCGTATTGCCGATTATGGCAAACCACAGTTGGTCATCATAAACATTTTTAATGTCTATATCAGCGGCGCCGGACGCGGCTGTTCCCTTATTATTGTTAATTGTATCTGTATTTGTTGAGGATTTTAACGCCATGAAAGTAGGAACTCCCGGCACGATAGTATTTATATAAATTCCTGTTCCATTGTTGGCAGTGCCGCCGTTAAGCGCTCCGTTGGCAGTAGTAAATGTATATGCCGCCATATTATTACCGGCAATGTCGGTTATACCTCCGCCTGTAAAGGAATCTATAATTACTTTATTATCTCCTGTCGTATCGTCAGGGACGACTTTGTACGAGAAAGTAATTGTTCTATCGTTTACTCTGGGGGTTCCGATTGTGGTAACCGTAGTATTACCGCCGTTTGTCACCTTTAATTTTATTTGCGGCGGATTTGATTCGTTCGCAAGCCTTACAGATTCGTTGAAATTAATATTAATGTCAATTTCCGCGTCTTTCGCGTAATGTCCGGCTTTATTGGTTGAACCGATAGAGCTTACAGAGGGAGGCGCTGTATCTATGCCGATGTTCTTTCCTTTGGCGAGAGTGTACATTGAATCCGCGGTATTCGCCGCAACAGGAAGTCTGCGAAGTAAAAAACCTGAGCCGGACTCAAGAGAACCGGTTGTAGTGGAGTAATGAGACGCGTCCATTGTAATACGAATCTCTTCCGTACCTGCTCCCGATACCGCTTCCCATGTAAACGGATAATTATCCACTGTCCAGTAGTTTCCGCCGGCTAAACCGTTAAGTCCTGTAACATCAAGCCAAGGGTTAGCGGTTGTAGTGTTTTGTCCGCTCGCTACAGTATATGTAAAATACTGTTTTGTACTAAGATTAGTCTGTCCGCCTTTATATGCAGCGGTCGCTGTTCCATTGCCTACTTGTAAATTCAATACAGGATTATTACTTCTGCCGGCTTTCAAATGCACAGGTTTGTTAAATTCAATAAAGATTTCAATAGATTTACCCGTATTGTATGTTTGATCCGCCAGATCACTGGAAATACGCACAAGTCTTAACGTATCGCTTTCTATTAACCATGACGCTCCGTCATCGGATTTATTTTTGCCGATATCACTAAGAGCCGCGGCGACGACCAATGTATCTTTAAGGTTTGTCAACGGGATATCGGTTCCCACGGTAACTTCAGCTTTCCATTCGCCGCTATCACTGTCCGTTACGCCGGTAAAAGATAATTTACTCGCGGATAAATCATTCTGGTTTATGGAAATTTTAAAATTATCTTTAAGATAATTATTAAAGTCCAAATACTTTACAGAATCTTCTTTCCATGTGCCGTTTATGGTTATTTTATCGCCGTTGTTAAATTTTTTAATATCTGCAAATTCTCCGGGTGTTAATGTTGATGTTGGTATCGAATTCTTAGTTATAATAACATTTGTAATTTTTATGACAGGCGGGGATTCATCTCCCTGAGGCGTATATGTAATAATCGTAGTCTTGGGCGACGGGTTTGACGCTCTTAACAGGAAAACCTGGCTTTTTAAAGCTTCTTTGCCGATTCCGATATTTAAATCATCAAGAGGTATTGTTCTTGAAAATTTGTATTCAATACGCTGAGTATCGCCGTTTAGCTCGGGATTTCCAAGAGCTAACCTCCATACTTTGTTCGGGTTAGAAGGATCATATTTTCCTTCACTCTCATAAGTTCCGCCGGGAGTTAATCCAAGAGCCGTCATCCAGCCTACATATTGCGGGTCGCGGAAGTATTCAAGCTGAGCCATAGCCGCGGCGCCTTTTGACTGCGGATTAATCCAAACAAGACAAAGGGAATCTATTTCCGTAGCGTCGCTCACAATTCCGCTTATTGTAAGCGAGTTAGTTGCGTTGTCTATATGTTGAAAGAAAGGCTCTAACGCCGGAGGTTGTACAGGCTTCGGGAAATCCGGGAAAGTAATATCCTGTACTTTAAAGAGAACTCTGGCAACTTCGCTCTCTTTCCCGCTGACGCTAAAAGCTTTCGCTTCTACAATATAAAACGCCGAACGGGGCGGGGGAGAGAAGTCCCACTGGAAATTTGCCGAATAAGTATCATTACCTCTAAGCGTGTTTTCTTTTTTAATATGGTCATATTCGGGCAGTAAATTTATTTCACAATCCTGTAATGTGTTTTCCAGTTTATCTATTTTGTAAAGTGAAAAAATTATTTCTTTTACGCCCTGGGCGTGAAAAGCTGTAGCTTTTATAGATCTTCCGGTTCCGGGATAAAATAAAAACGCGTCTTCAACATTAGTTTTAAAAGGTCCGGGCTCCGCGGGGTGATCGTTATAATATTCAGGCGGGTATATATCGCCCGTATAAGTAATCCAGGGGATATCGGCTTGCGGCCAATATATTAAATAACCTAAAGTTTTTTCCTGTGTAATATTATCCGCCGCGTCATAACAAAGGGTGACTACTCTTATAATTGTTTTATCTGTAATTGATTTATATAAGTGTCCGTTTTCGCCGTAGGAGCCTGTCTCTCCTTCCAGAGCCGGAACTGTTACGGAGCCGTTTGGTTTAAGATAATTTTCAGGCGAAGGAACATCCGGCGCGGGAGGCGTATTTTTATGAAAACGGTAAATGTAATTATCGGAAAGTGGCGTATCCGGTTTATTGTCTACCAGTTCGCTCATTTCGTAAAAACGCAGATCAAAAGACCAAATATTAAAATTGTCTTCTATACTCCATTGCAGAAGGAAGGAGCCGGTCTGGAATTTGCCGATAAGCTCGGGGTCGCGCCAGTCGGTAAGAAGGCGAAGGCTTTCTAATTCCGCATCGTCAAAAGTTTCTGTCGCAGGATCATAAGAAATTGATCTGTCGTACAAAAACGGATTAAAAACAGTCACTTTGGGAGGATCGGTGTCAAGTATAAGTATTAATGTCTTGTACGAATTATCATCTGATATGCCGCCCTTGTCCCATGCCTGGACGCTGAACATATACTCTCCGTCTTCCGGTTTTTTGCCGTTAATATTCAGGTCTACATATATGCTCCAAGTAATTGAATTGCTTCCTTCCCATTTTGCATCTGCGAAAGACGACCATGAACTGCCGTAATTATCGGAGATTTCCCAATTACCGTTTGTATTCCGCCATTGACGCGGTAATTCTTCATTGTCTTTTTCAACTTTTACAATCATCCGGCTGATGCTTCTGTAATCTGAAACTGTTCCTTTCAGCCAAAAGGCGGCATTAATAGTTTTGCGCGGCGCGGGAGATGTAAAGTTAACTTCCGGTCCGTTAAGATCAAGTTTTTCTCCAAGACCTACAATGTTATCGCAGGAGATAAGAGCAAGAGTAAAAATAATTACTAAAATTATATTTTTCATAGTTTTCATATTTTTCCCCTTTAACTCCTAACCAAATTAAGCACATATATTAAATCGCCGTAACCGGCGCTTATCCAGTCTTCAATGTCGCCTGAATTTCCATGCCCGCCTCCGCCGTCGCCTCTGCCGTAAGGCTGAATGTACCATGGGCTTATAATTTCACTTGATACCCAATAGAAATACTTTCCATCGCGATAAAAGACTTTTGTATACCTTGATTCAGTTCTGCTCCCGTTATCCCTTACAGGAAAACCGGATATTGTCGGCATACCGCTCCTTACATTTGATCCGTCAAGCAATATAGGATGACTTGCAGCCGTCATAGGATTGGCGCCGTCAGAACCGTTGGCGGCGGTAAGTCCTGATTGATTAAACGCTATTACCGTTCTGAATACGCCTTCAAATCCTTTCTGCGAACTTATCGCGTCAGTGGAGGTATATGTTCCGCCTGTATGTACATGATCTATCCTGGCTTGAGAAACAACATAGTTTTTACTTGCTTCCAAACCGCTATTATCGTAAGTAAATGAATCCCCGGCAGAATTGGCTACATTATTCGGAGTAAGACCGTCTAATTCCTTAAATGTAGCGTCTTTATTATACGATCTAAAACCATAATAATTACCATTATTAGCTGCAAATGAATTTTGAGTATCACCACGTACTACTTTTGAAATATTTATACCTTCTTCCATTATGTAATATGTAGTACCGGCTGTATTCCTAAAAATAAGGTTTGGGCGTACCCAAGTGCCTGTTACTGAAGTAGGCATATTTTTTGGTCCGTCCCATGTAATATTGGCGGTATTAGTAATACTTGGAATAGTTTGTGATGTAACTCGTCCTGTCCAATCGGCTGTAATACTGCCGATTGGTACTTGATTTGAAGCATCTTTAAAGTCTTTTCCTTCTTTTGTAATATATTCAATCCTTGCGTTCGGGGTTTCCGATGTAATACGGTAATTGATTGTATTAAAACTGCCTATGGTTCCGTTGTATCCGTTCGCGTTATAATACGATGTAGTATTATATATGTCGCCGGTATAATTGACGTTACCGCCTGTTCTTGCGTCAAAACTCTTTCTGTCTACGCGGATTACGGGTTTTTGCACACCGTTAGACCAGAACCAGTAATCGCCTCTGTTTTCACCGGCCGCTTTATTTCCCGCGGTATCCGTAAATGTTCCTTCCGTATAGAAAAGATCCCATTGTAAACCGGGCAGTAACGGCTCGGAAAGAGTAATAGTAACCGTACTTCCGCTGATCTTTACATTTGGATTTGTAACCGCTATTTCCTGCCAGCGGAATTTCGCCCTGTCAAGTACGGCGCGAATATTGCTTACTGTGCCTGTATTGCTGAAAAGATCGCCGTAAACATAAGCCAATACCCATTTTGTTTCCACGTCGGGAATCATAAAGTTATTTTTTCCATCGCCATTATTATCAGTATTACTTCGCGTACCGGGCGCGTTAATTCCGGGCAAAGTGATTATAGCGTCATTTGGATTATTAGCAGGCGGAGTATTTGGGTTCCCGTAATTTCCGGTATAACCGGCTCCCTGTGTCAAGCCGTGAGTTGTTTTTAAATACGGACCTATGCTTAAACCTGTTACATTACTTAACGCCGGAGCGCTCATTGTTCCGCCAATCAGGGTATTCCTGTCTGTAGAATTAATTTTAATATAAATATCGTAAAAACCTGAAACATAGATACTGTCTGTTCCCGCCGTGGAAGACCTTGTTTCTCCGGTAACATTGCCCTTACTGTCATAAGTATAGGTAATATAATACCCGTCGTTTTCAAAAACAGCCGGTATCGCGTAATTACTATGCGGTCTTATCGTTATGGTTCCGTTCCCTTTTTGCATAGGTTTGTTAAAATTCAGTATTATTGTTTTGTTGTCGCCGGATACTGAGGATGTTATATTTCCCGTTTTATCTTTTGCGGTTTCCGGTATTCTGCTTGTAACTCTTGGAGCGATTGTACTTACAATGATTTTTGAAAAATCATACGATACCGCTGTATCGCCGGGAAGAGAAATGCTTGTATCTGCTATAACCGCGCTTCCGGAAGGCGCCTGATTGCCGAATTTGTCTTTTAAGCCGGATATATTAATTGTGTATATCTTTAAACCGTTTGGCATATCCTTGGAATTTTTTATCAGACTCCATGTAAATTTGACGGTGCGGCTTAATACAGTATTTGTTGTCGCGGGAATAGCGGGACTTTCATAAGTTAACGAGAGACCTCCCGGAACCGGAGTTGTACTTGTAAGATCCCGAAGCGTTAAAGTTACGCCTGAAGCCGGGACAGTAACATCATCTTCAAAGTCAAGCGTAAAGTCAAGCGTTTGCCCGCCTATATATGTAGCGTTCGGCTGTGACACTTTTACGGCTATAAGCTTGGGGAAAGTGTTGTTAACATGAATTAACTGTTCTGTCGCCGCCCCTTCGTTTCCCGCTAAGTCAATATAACGTGTTTTTACAGTCCACATTCCGTTGTGGATGTATAAACCTCCCGTTCGATCACTGCCGCCGGTATCGGTGGTTCCCCAATCTGTGTCTTTAGTCGGAAAATCTACCCATCTAAGACCGTTGTTAAGCGAATATTGTCTTCTAAGCTGAGCATAAGGTTCCTCCGCATCCGGCGCCGAAACATTAATCTCCAAAAAAGGCGTTATGGTGTAATATTTGGTTCCGTCTGTGACGGCGCGAAGAGTAAACTGGGCTCCTCCTCCTCCCGCCGCTGACGGCGTTAAAGTTGATCCGGGTATTTTCGGAGGCACCAGATCAAAACGTATTGTATTGCCCGTGCTAGCATTATTAAACGCCGTTAGTAACGCGGTAAATGTAGAAACGTCAATCTTATTACCCGCGTCGTCCGTAATATTATCGGCGTTGTATATAGATATGTCTGACAGTCTTCCGTGGTCTTCATTGATGATATTTGCCTTAGTTACATCCAGCGTAAATACTATCTTGTTTGCTGTTACTTTGCGGTACTCAAAAGCCGTGTTATTATAAGCAGTGTAATTATTCGCTCCGAATATATTATCCGGTCTTTGAAGTCTGAATTGAAGCGAAGTATTGCCTGAAATTTTTAAATTCTTGCTTGCGGTCAGTTCAATGGAAAGCGATTCGCCGGATTTTAAATAGTACAAATTAGGCGAAGTGGAATATGGGGCTTTTGTATCTGTTATTTTAATAGCGGTTATTGTCGGAATTATACCGTCAAGATTTATATTTTTCCCATTAACATTTTTTACCGAGTCGTATTGAAGGGAATGAGCCGCGTCTTTCCATGTAAACCCTGTTACATTTCCCGGAGTATACGCCGCGTCCCCGCGAACATAGTCTAAAATTTTATTAGCGGAGTTTACCGTTATCGGGCGGTCAATACTTCCCGGATTATTTGGCAGACCAACATAAAATGTTTCCAACCTGCCCTGGGCGTTTGGGGGAACTGTAAACTTAAAATTAAGATACAACTGACCATTGGAATCAACGTCTTCACATGTAATTGATTGTACTGTATAAGTTGAATTAATTTTGTAGAGTACGTTTAATTTTGGTTTTGTAGAGGTGTTATTACTTTCCAGTTTAATCATACCGTCAAAATTTGCCTTTAGTTCAATGGTTTTTCCCGCAGGATAAGTTCCGTTTTGTTCGGCGGTAGTTATGCTTGTAAGCGTAGCGGCGTTGGCTATCGCGATTGTACGCTGTACTTTCGCTTCATTTCCAAGCGAATCTCTCGCTGTAAACAGGAATACTCTCTGTGTAACTTCCGGAAAATATTCGACATAACTTAACGCGTAATCCGCATCTTCATAAAAACCTAATTTGGGGTATGTTTCTCCATCGGCGATTTGATACGTTATATCTTCCATTTTTATACTGGTAAGAGCAAGATCGCCGTTAGTTTTAGCTTTTGCCCAAAATTTAATATTTGTTCCCCTTGGATACGCCCTGTAAGTCTCCGCCTCATCATTTTTATCAAGACCGGAAGAAACATTTTTTAAATCTTTGTAATGTTCTTTATTAAAAGTTTCCCGCGCGGCAATATATTCCGGGGTTATTGCTCCTGTCGAAGAATAATCAAATACATCCGGAGCGGAAAGCGTCGTAAGTCTATCGGTAATGTCGTAAATCTCTATTGAGGGAGGAGTTTTATTGCCTAACAGATAAAATTGCGAATATACAATATTACCCGAATTGTCTTCCGCGTAAAATACAAAAAGTTTTGTTGTGTTTTCAAGTTCATTGTTAAATACAAAATTGTTATAATAGTCTTTTTCATCATCTTTTCCGCCGAGTATACTGAATGTCTTTGAGAAATGCTGTTTCTTAAAGTTGGTGCCGCCTATCGTCTCTGTATCGTTACTGGCTAACACATCAGGGGTTAGATCCCAATATTGAACTCCAACCGGGAAAGTCTCTTCTCCCGCAAGCGCTTTTTTAACTACGGCAATATTTTCTTCAGGACCGCCGAATGTGTTTTTAATATTAAACGGTATCCACGCAAGTCCGAATTTTGCCACATAATTTAAGCTTTCGAGCGGACCGGTTTTATCTTCTCTAAGCGTATAACCGAAAATTTTAAAATTACCTTTTGAATCCAATATCGGGAATGTGTTTTCTTCCGGGCTTCCGCCTGATTTGTCAAAAACAATTAACGGCGCGTTTTCATCTATAAGATTTATATTGTATTTTCTGGATTTGATAACATCGGGATATCTTGTATCGGGATCTTCTTTGGTATTATGCGGGGATAATTTTAAATCTTTTACCAGTGAAACAAATACAAATTCACCGTAATCTTTCGGATCATTACCGGTTACAATATAATATGTTTTTTCATCGACAGGATTAGGAGTAAGATTTACAACAGGTTCGGAGTCAGGAGGGGTTTTCGCTCTGAAAGAATCGTATCTCCAGTTATAAATTGTTGTACCGGAATTAAGCGTGTTTATTAAAAAGTTAAATTTTTCATCGTCAGTACCGGCTAAAATTTTAACGCCGGCGGCTATCTCGTTTTGCCCCATCCATTGCTCTTTGGTAAAAAGCGCGGCGTAAGCCCATTCAATTTTATCGTCATCAAAGAATATAACCGGAAGCGCGGAACCTTTTGTAATAAAGTATTCTTTATCATTGCTGCCTATTATCTCTTTTCCGCCGCCGACCACAAGGGTATCAAGAAAACCTTTGGGATAATCGGCTTTTTGCCATAAGCATAAGTATCCCTTATCCTCAATTCTGTTGACACTTTCGTTATTTTCATTTTCATTATCGCTGTAGTCGATTGCGATAATCCTTAATCGGTAATAGTACCGCTTGTTGTTTATTTTATAATTTGATTCATAATCTACATCCGGTAATTTTGAATTTCCGGCGCCAAGAATCATATCTTCTGTTATAAGCCATCTTGGGCTGTAAGCGGAACCGCTTTCGGGCTGTAAAGAAACAAGTTCAATATCAGGGTATTCGTTGTCATAAAGTTTTAACAATACGGATTTTATTCTTGATTCCTTTTCTGAAACCCTCGCTTCTACATAGAAAGCGCCGTTTTGATACTTGTTTACATTGTCGATTATTTCCCCGTTTGGATCCGTTATTTCAAGTTCTTTTAATGTTAAATATTGTTCAATATCGGCTGTTTTTGTCGATGAACGCTGAATCCAAATATCTTCAATAATAGGCGGTCTTATATCAATAATAAGAACAACCGAGGCTATGGATTCCGCGCCTGAATTACCCATCTTATCAAAGGCTACAACGTCCGCCAGTATTGTTTCTCCGTTTTGGTCTTCTGTAAATTCAAGATTTATCTGCCATCTGTTACCGGAAAGCAGAGTAGCTTTAAATATCTGTTTGCCGGTAACTGAATCGCGAAGTATTACGCGATCTACAGCTACGTTGTCGGTAACTGTTCCGGTAAGTTCCGCTCCGCTTCCTACATAAAAAGGAGTAGGCGGCTTTGGATCTAGCGTCAGAACTGGAGGTTCAAAGTCAATAGGCTGTCCCATTCCCAATGGGATGTCGCAAGTTGTTAACGAAAATATTGCTAATAACGAAACCGTTAAAATAAACCCTTTCATTTAAAACTCCTTTGTATTTTGCCTCTATGGGCAGAATTTATACCGTCCATTAGTATACCATAGGTTTTTCTGTTTGATATCTGTAATGGATTTGAATTCGTATGTACAAGGAAAAAACTATAATGGATTCTAGGTTCTTTCTCTTTAAAAATTTAAGTTTATTCATAAAAACCCCCTAACTGAAACTTAGAACAAAATAAAACGGCGCAAGACGCCGTTTTATTTTGGTTAATTAGAACACATAAATCCTTAACCCCGTTATGACGTGGGGAATGACAACCGGTATGTCATTTTTTGACGCGTCTACGTCGGTTGGTACAAACCATAACTGGAATTCCGTGAATAAGGCGAATGTTCTTAGGTATTCCTTCTTTGGTATTTTTGCTTTGGGGAATTCCATTTGAGCAAGAACCGCGCTCATCCATGTTGACGAACCACTCTGCGCTATTTCAAAGTACGAGAAGTTCGCTCCGAAAGAGAACGACGCGTGCAGCCAATCAAAGTCGGGTCCCGCAAATGAACCGAAGGGCAGGGCGTATATGTTCGCGATGATCTTGAATCCTATTACATTTCCGCCGTAACGGATTTTACCTGTTCCGCCGAGAGCTTCATAGAATTCCTGAGTCATCATGCCGTATTGTCCCTGTATTTTTACGTTGTCGTCAAAGAAGCTTAATCCAAGTCCGAAATCCGTGTATGTCGCGCCGCCGGCAAAGATTGTCGGCACATATTCATCAAAACTATTTGAAACGGCAAGCTGTCTTACAAACGGCGGGATTACGCCTTCAAGATAAAGTCCTTGCAGGAATCCGGGAACCGCATACATTGACTTGTCGCCTTTGCGAAGGTGATAAGAAAGGCTTACAAGCTCGATGTCGTCGGTAGCGGACGCTGAATAAGCGATTTTTTCGTTGTATCTGCTTCCGGCTTCAGGCGATATAAGACGAATTTCGGGGAATGTCTTGTCAATCTGAACAATCATTCTTGTTACCACAGTTTCGCCGTTTTTCATTGTTGTTCTGATAACGATATAATGGTAGCCTTCAGGCATTTCGCTGTCTTCCAGCCTGAAGCGGTAGTCAACGTCCTTTGCTATGGCTTTGCTTGTCTTTATGAAAGATCTTCCGTTGTCAAAACTTATTTCCGTAAAATCGGGAGTTTTCGCCAGTATTGCGGTTTTTATTTCCTTGTCAAGTTTTTTGTCCGCAAGAAGTTCTTTGTCTTCTTCGGATAACACATAACCTGTTCTTCCCGACAGATACGCTCTGTCATAGGAGAATTCGGCAAACTTAAAGCTGTCTATCGTTACCCACGGACCGCCGTCCCTGTAAACGATATTGTACGCTCTGGATGAAACCAGAGTAGGACCGCCAAAACTGCTGGTTACGGTAATCGCGTTGTTTCCCACATTAAGGAATTCGCTGTTAAGTTTAAAGGCATAGTATCCGGCGTCGTCGACCGGCGCTGTCTGCGAATCGGTTCCGTTAATTCTGATTGTCACCGTTCCAGCGGGAGATGATCCGCCGGCGTAACCATACAGGTTAAACTCGCCGCTTGTTTCTTCGTTTTCAAGCGGGTAGAGGATTTCTATGTAGTTTCTGTATGTCTGGCGCGCCATCTGCACGTTACGTGAAAGACGAGTCATGTTTCCGGCTCTGTCTATCGCGATAACCGCGACATTATACTGTCCGTCCGCCATTGCGGAAATATCGATGTTTTCTTTTATCATGGAGTTTGAGTCAAGTTTTCTTGCTCTTAGGTTGGCGGGAATTGTAAAGCCGTCAAGACTTCTTAATTCTATGCTTACATCTTTTAAGTTTGGATCAATTATGCGTCCCATTACGGAAATATTTCCTACGGAGATTGAACCGTCGCCGGGGTTGTCCAGAATAATTTCCGGTTTAGTGTTGTCTACGTTGATCATAAACGCGTAAGTAGCCGGTATTTCGTATCTGTCCTTTACTCTGATAAATACAACATGAGGACCGTCTTTTAATATTGTCGTGTTAAATTGATACGTCCACTGTACCGTTTCCGCCGCCGTTCCAAAGTTTCCTTTTGACAAGTTAAATGAATTTCCGTTATCAACTGAAACTTTTATTTCTTTAATACCGTTGCGGTCAAAGGCGGTTCCGCGAAGCTCTACGCCTTCTTTTAATACCGTATCATAAAGAGGATACGTCATTGTTCCGGTGGGCTCTGTTAACGATACGCGGAATTTTCGCGTTGTCGGAAGGCTTTTTAC
>JGI20170J14366_1000083_pt1 | contig 30034 bp, 27 predicted proteins | sample TergutNc150P3_FD_14366 | JGI IMG/M metagenome (IMG submission 14366) | reverse complement strand
AGTTTGCGCCACAAGGTTGTTCTGCTTATCCCGAGTTTTTCTGCGGCTAGGGATACGCTTTTATATTTTTCAAAAATTTTTATTATATGCCGCCTTTCAAGCTCGGCAAGCGATAGGTCTTCGCCTTCATTGTTTTTTTGAGATTCTTCGGGTTTTGTAGCCGATGAAGAGAGCAAATACCTGTTCTCTGGAACATTGTAGCTTGGGCGCAAAACCTCTGGCAAATCTTCCAGAGATATTTCTTCGCCCTCTGCCATTATCATTGCATGTTCAATTATGTTTTCAAGCTCTCTTATGTTGCCTGGGTAATCGTAGCTTTTTAGCGCCATTTGCGCGGACTGGCTTATGCTCCTTATTGTTTTGCCGGTATTGTTTTGATGCTTTATTATAAAGTGCTTTATAAGATTGCTTATGGCATTTCGCCTTTCTCTAAGAGGCGGCAACTCCAAGTGGAATGTGTTAAGGCGGTAATACAAATCTTCTCTAAATGTTCCCTTTTTAACCTCTTCCAAAACATTGCGATTGGTGGCGGCTATAATGCGAACATCAAGGGTTCTGTTTTCGTTTTCACCAACTCGCCTAATTTCCCTGTTTTGCAAAAAGCGCAGCAATTTAACCTGAACCGCCTGCGAAAGCTCTGCAACTTCGTCTAAAAAAAGAGTGCCATCATCCGCTTCCTCAAACAAGCCTTTTTTATCCACCGCACCCGTAAAGGCACCTCTACGGCTGCCAAAAAGCTCGCTCTCCACAATATTTTCGGGAATGGCTCCGCAATTCACAGCCAAAAAGGGTTCATCGGCTCTTTTGCTAAGGCGGTGTATTATATTGGCGGCAAATTCTTTGCCCGTGCCAGATTCCCCTGTTATTAAAATGGTGCTTGCCGTGGGGGCTATTTTGTAAATGGTTTTTAAAATTTTTCGCATTTCTGGAGTGCTGCCAAAAAGCTCTTCTAAAACCTGGCTCTCCATAAGCTGGTAGTTTTTTTTGTTGCTGTGCTTTTGCAGTGCTTTTCTAACCGTGTTTTCTAGAGTGAACACAGACACGGGCTTGAGCAAATATTTGCTCGCTCCCCTCGAAATGGAAGATTCTGCCGCAGGTAGTTTTTTAGGCTCGCACAAAACAAAAATTTCAACACCCAAATTATGGTCTTTTAAATATGAAACAGCATCTAGCTCTGCAACCCACAAAAAATCTGAGTTGATAAAAGCAACGGAAACATCGCCATTTGCAGCAACGGAAATCATATCTGCGGTATTTGTCACCGCAGTCACAGAAACCTCTGTTATCGACCAAGTTTCCAAAATTTCATTCACAAATTTTTTGTCCGAATCTGCAAGCAAAACTATCATTGCTTCTCCTTTTTAACTCTATTTTCGAAAGAATCACCACCAAGGGCAAAATAGCGATTCCAAGCTTTGTTCGCCTCTACCGAGTTTATTTTGTAGTATTTTTGCAAGAAGCCTATGTTTTTCCAAAAGAATGTGTCTCTTGTTCTGTTGTCTGCCGCAGTTTGCATAATTTTAAGCGCTTTGTCGTAGTTCTCTTCTTTCATATACATAATGGCAAGCATTTTTCTGGCAGATTCAGTCCTTGGGTTCAGGTGTATGGCTTTTATAAAACAATCTTCGGCTGCAAGCATTTCACCTTTAGACATATACAGCAAACCAAGCTCTTCTTGCAATAGATAATCGTTTCTCAATCTGGGATTTGCGGCTATTTTGGAACGTTTTGCTTCATATTCCTCAAAGGGAAGAGCTCGCGGCCATAGTTTTTCAAAAGGCGGGTTGAAATCGCCAATCATTGCACTTGCTAAATCTGTGCGAAGCTGGAAATAGTCCATATCTACAGCGGCTTCTTTTTGGTTATTGTAAGCAAAAATAAAATTAGCTGCCCGCGGCGCATCTTCTGCGAAATATAGATTTAGAATGCCCAAATTTTTCAAGGCCGCTGCATTGTTTGGGCTTATTTTAAGCGCACTCAAAAACACCTGCTCTGCCTGGCTAATCTGTTCCATGGCAACAAGCACGGAACCTAGCTGATTCCAATTATCAGGATCTTGCGATTCAATGGATATTGCTCTTCTGGCTGCGGTTTCTGCCGCATCTAAGGAACCTCTCATAAGTTCAGCCATAGAAATCCATCTCGCAATGCTGCCATCTCTTGAATTCAGAGATTCAGCCTTGCGAAAAAAAGCCACTGCAGTATCCAGCTCTGGCATAGCACCAGCTTCTCCATAGTGCTTCCATTTCTGCGCATCCATTTTTCTGCTAGCTGCTCCAATATAAAATCTGCCTTGCAAAACCAAAAGCTCAACATCGTTTGGTCTTTCCGCAAGCTGCCTGCGTATGCTGTGCCTTGCTTTGCTCATTTTGCCTTTTTGCAAAAGTTTCTCGGCTTTAGCAGGGCTTGGCTTGAACTGATCCATTATCCACTGATAATGCAAACTTGCAAAAGTCGCAAAACCCGCAATACAAAGCATCATAAAAACGAGGCATCCCCAATGTATTCCTTTTTCTGGAAGTTCTGTTCTTATTTCTCTGGGCTCTCTCTCAGGCAGCGCTGCCGGAATAGCATTCAAATCCGGTTCCACTTTTATGATTGCTCCCATGCCTTCAAACATATTTACCATTAACTCCGCTTCATTTCTAGGCAAATTTTCTGCCAGAACAAATGGCCTATTTTTAGCTTTTTCAACAGCACTGCGCTTGTCAATATTCAAAACACCTTCAATTGCGCCAACTATAGCCCTTATATCGGATTTCAGCGGTAAGTCCATTAGAGTTACTGTGTACATGCCTGAACCTTATTTTTTTTCCTGCCGTTTAAGTTCTTTTACGTTAGCCAGCGGAATGCTAAAATTTCGGCCTGCGTTTTCTGCAATTAAGGTTCCCTCTATGCAAATAAATCCCTGCTTTGGAACGGAAATTGTATCTTCTAGGGATAGCACTGCTGGGTAAAATACTTTGCCATCAATAACTGTTGGCTCTGCTTCTGGAAGTGAAAGAGAAACTATTTCCTCTATTTCCAGCTCTCTTGTTGCATCGCCAGTTTTGTACACTAAATTTTCGCCATATTCAAGCTGTGGTTTTTCAATTACAAAGGTATTTCCGCTCCTGTCTGTTAAATTAAATGGTGAAGAGCAAGAGGCAAACAATAGAGCAAATAAAACCAAACCCAGGTAGCGAAACATAGGTTTAATTTAGAAAATTTGACAGGGCAGGGCAAATTTACTATATTTATGTTTCCACGGTGGATGTAGCTCAGTTGGTTAGAGTACTGGATTGTGATTCCAGTTGTCGTGGGTTCAAATCCCATCATTCACCCTTTTGTTTTAATTTATTTTACTATATTTTCCATAACACAATAATTCAAAAAGGAAATAGGTAATGGCTACCATAACCAAAGAAAAGACTGCTGAAATTATAGCAAAATTAGGCAAAAATTCCAGCGATTCAGGCAACGTGCGCTCACAAATAGGCATTTTAACAGAGCGCATAATCAATTTAACCGAACATTGCAGCAAAAATCGCAAAGATGTTCATTCACTTCGCGGGTTGCAAATGCTGGTGTCTAAACGCAAAAGGCTCCTTAAATATTACGCCGGCCAGGATTTGGAAGGCTACCGAGCCCTGCACAAAGAACTAAACTTGCGCGGTGGCAACTAGGGAGTATTATGCAAGAATTTAAAATGCTTAAGGCCGAAGAGGCTACCGCTAAATTGCCAGACGGAAGGGAACTTGTTTTTGAAACAGGTCGCTTGGCTAAACAAGCCGCTGGTTCTGCGGTTGTTAAAATGGGCGATGCCTTTGTGCTTGCCACTGTGTGCTTTGGCCCGGAAAAAGATTCGGATTTTTTCCCTTTAACCGTTGAATATAGGGAAAAAGCCTATGCCGCAAGCCGCTTGCCGGGAGGCTACAAAAAAAGAGAAGCCCAGCCAGGTGACGAAGAGACCCTCAGGGCAAGGATCATAGACCGCCCCATTCGCCCAATGTTCCCAGAGGGCTTTAGGCGCGAGGTACAGCTTATAGTGCAGGTTCTAAGCGCAGACAAAAATTTTGAAGCCGATGTTCTAGGCGTTAGCGCGGCGAGCCTTGCCATAGGGCTTTCCGAACTTCCCTTTGAAGAGCAGGTTGCCGCTGTGCGGGTTGCTGTTGTGGAAGGCAAGCCGGTTATAAACCCAACATTTGCGCAGCTCGATATTTGCGAGCTAGATATGGTGGTTGGCGGCACGGCAAACAGCGTGTGCATGGTGGAAGGCGGAGCTTACGAAGTTTCCGAGCAAACCATGATAGATGCAATTCAGGCAGGCCATGAGGCTATTAAGGAATTGTGCAAGGCGCAAACAGAAATTGTGTCTCGCCTCGCAAAACAAAAAATGGTTTTAACTCCAAAAGCAGAAAACGAAAATGCTGCTAAAATTGCAGAAGCCGTTAAGTCTGCTATTTACGAGGAGCTTTGCAAAACGCTCCACACCCCAATGGTAAAAACTGAGCACTACCCTGCTATGGCGGCTTTAGAAGAAAAAGCACTTGCAAGCGAAGTTGTAACTGCAATAGTTGGAGAAGATGGCTCCCTTAAAAATCTCGCAAAAGCGGCCTTCAAAGAGATTGAACGCAACACCATGCGCAAAATGATTTTAGACGAAGGCGTGCGCATAGATGGCCGCAAAACAACGGATATTCGCGACATTGAAATCCAACTAGGAATTCTGCCGCGTTCCCACGGTTCCGCAATTTTCCAGCGCGGAGAAACGCAGGCACTTGTAACATGCACCCTTGGCACAAAAAACGATGAGCAGCATATTGAAACTCTGCAAGGCGACGTAACCAAAAGCTATATGCTCCACTATAACTTCCCTCCATATTCCGTTGGCGAAGTGAAAAAACTGGGCATGTCCAGACGCGAAATAGGTCACGGTCATTTGGCAGAACGCTCGCTCAATGCGGTGCTTCCAACGCCAGAAGGCTTTCCATACACAATCCGCGTTGTATCGGAAATTATGGAATCCAATGGTTCTTCTTCAATGGCTTCTGTTTGCGGAGGCAGCCTTTCTCTGATGGATGCAGGTGTTCCAATAAGCAGTCCGGTTGCCGGCATTGCAATGGGCTTGATATCTGAAAAGGGTTCCGTTAATGAAGGCGGGAAAATTGAAATTCTCTCCGATATCACCGGCACAGAAGACCATCTTGGCGATATGGATTTTAAGGTGACCGGAACGGAAGCGGGAATTACCGCATTCCAAATGGATATTAAAATAAAGGGAATTACCCCAGAGCTTATGGGCAAGGCTCTTGAACAAGCGAGGCAAGGAAGGTTGCACATAATTAGTAAAATAAAAGAGGCCATTCCCGAACCGCGCACAAAGCTTTCAAGGCTTGCTCCAACTATGCTTCAAATGCGCATTCCAACAACCAAAATTCGCGATGTTATAGGTTCTGGTGGCGCGGTGATAAAGAAAATCCAAGCCCAAACCGGCTGCAAAATAAATATCAGCGATGATGGCAATTTGGAGATAGCCGCTCCGGGCGCAAAAGCTGGTTCTATGGCAAAGCAAATGATAGAGGAAATCACAAGCGAGCCGGAACCTAACAAAGTCTATAAAGGCAAGGTTAAATCCATTCAGCCTTTTGGAGCTTTTGTGGAAATTTTGCCAGGCAGAGACGGCCTTATACATATTTCCGAAATAACAGACCACCGCTTGGAAAAAGTTGAAGATGCTCTGCATATAGGAGACGAAGTTACCGTTTTGTGCTTGGGTGTTGACCCAAAAGGCAAGGTTAAATTGTCTATAAAAGCACTGCTTTCAAAACAGGAAAATTCTCAAGCAGCGGAATAAACAAAAACCTCGTACTTTACAATTAAATTACTATATTGTTCCGTACGAGTCACATCTACCCCTTGGAGCGTGAAAAAATGCGAAATATTATTGTGAGCCATTTAGACAAATGTGTCGGCTGTAACCATTGTATTAGAGTTTGCCCAATTCCCGAAGCAAATATCGCTTTTATGGATGGCCTAAACACCAAAATTAGAGTTGACGGCAGCAAGTGCATAGCCTGTGGAAGTTGTTTGGCCGTATGCACTCATGGCTCCAGAAGATCCGAAGATGATACCAAGATTTTCTTTGAAGATTTGCAAATGGGAAAATCTATCAGCATATTTGCCGCACCAGCCATAAAAAGCAATTTTGAAGAATATGGAAAGTTATTCACCTGGCTGCGCTCAATGGGTGTGAAAAAAATTTACGATGTTTCCTTGGGAGCCGATATTTGCACTTGGGCGCATATTCGCTATATCCAGAAAAACGGGCCAAAACCCATTATATCTCAGCCTTGCCCGGCAATTGTGAACTATATTTTAATACATAAAAATGAACTTGTGAAACATTTATCCCCTGTGCATTCGCCAATGCTTTGCACAGCGGTATATATGCAAAAATACGAAAAAGTGGGAACAAAAATCGCAGCACTCTCCCCATGCGTGGCAAAAGCCAATGAATTTGAAGCAACCGATATTGTGGACTACAATATAACTTTTAGAAAATTGCTAAGATATTTGAAAGACAACGATGTGATATTGCCTACAAAATCCACAGGATTTGATAATTATGATGCTGGTCTTGGCTCTCTTTACCCTATGCCCGGCGGTTTAAAGGAATGTGTTGAGCACTATGTTGGAAGAAAACTCAGAGTTGATAAATCGGAAGGGCCAAAAATAGTGTACAAGGCTTTGGATGAATATGCCAAGCAACCATCTTCAAAACTCCCCGTTTTATTTGATGTGTTGAATTGCGCCGAAGGTTGCAATGCGGGAACCGGTTGCGAGCATAATATTGATATATTTGAGATTAATACCAAAATGGATGCTTTGCGCCAAGCCGCAATTAAGGAAGATAACCTAAAATATATGGAAGATTTATTCAAAAAATTCGATGAAACTTTGCGTTTAGACGATTTTATTAGACATTATTCTCCAATGCCGGTTAGGGAGATTTCCTTTAGCCGCGAAAGATTAGATGCAGCTTTTTCTGCTATGGGCAAATTAGATGAAGCTTCTAGGCATTTTGACTGCGCTGCGTGCGGTTGTGAAACTTGCCAAGAAATGGCCGAAAAAATAGCAAAAGGCATAAACATTCCCGACAACTGCGTACAAAAAACGCATAATGAGGCTGTTCAAAGGCACGAAGAAACAAAAAGTGTTTTAACCAATTCCATAAATAGCTATGATTCTATTCTTCAAGAAACTGACCATATCAAAAATATGACTGAGAATATTGCTTCTAATATGACTGATGTAACAGATGCGGTTTCTCAATACAACAGCATGGTGAAAGATATAGAGAGAATATCCGAAAAGGTTAATATAATATCCCTCAATGCATCTGTGGAAGCTGCAAAAGCCGGCCAGCACGGGCTTGCCTTTGGCGTGGTTGCAAAAGAAATAAGAAGCCTTGCCCAGAGTTCGGCAAATTCAGCTATGCAAACAAGAGAGGCAGCAGAAAAAGCAAGCGGTGCAATAAAAACAGTAAACGAAGCAGTGCTTGAAATAAAAGAAAAAGTGCAAGCGTCTTATAATACTATAGAATCTATTGCAGAAAGTACAAAAAAGATAGCAAACGAATAGATTGTGTACAACCCTAAATCTGCCATAGCCACGGAATTCATAGACCATCAGGAAATTCTTGATTCTCTGGAATATGCCCAAAAAAACGGCGGCAATGGCGAGCTTATAGGGCAAATTTTGGACAAGGCACGTAAATGCAAAGGAATTTCCCACCGCGAAGCTCTGGTTTTGCTGGAATGCCAAGATGAGGAATATAACAGGGAAATTGAAGAGCTGGCAAAAAAAATCAAGGAAAAATTCTATGGCAATCGCATAGTTATATTTGCACCCCTGTACCTATCCAACTATTGCATAAACGGCTGCCTCTATTGCCCATATCACCTAAAAAACGAAACCATAAGAAGAAAAAAACTATCCCAAGAAGAGATAAAGCGCGAAGTTATAGCCTTGCAGGATATGGGGCATAAGCGTTTGGCACTGGAAACCGGAGAAGACCCGGTTAATAACCCCATTGAATATGTTTTGGAAAGCATAAAAACCATTTACAGCATTAAGCACAAAAATGGGGCGATTCGCCGCGTGAATGTAAATATTGCCGCGACAAGCGTAGAAAATTACAAAAAATTAAAAGAAGCCGGAATTGGAACATATATTTTATTTCAAGAAACCTATAACAAAGACAGCTACGAAAAATTGCACCCAACAGGCCCCAAGCACGACTACGCGCACCACACACAAGCGATGGACAGGGCAATGGAAGCGGGCATTGACGATGTTGGAATTGGTGTGCTATTCGGCTTGAACTCATACCGCTATGATTTGGCAGGCCTGCTTATGCACGCCGAGCATTTGGAGGCTATTTTCGGCGTTGGCCCCCATACAATTAGCGTTCCGCGTGTTCGCACCGCAGAAGGTGTTAATCCCGATGATTTTGGAAATGGCATAAGCGATGCCCTGTTTGCAAAAATAGTTGCAATTATCCGCATTGCCGTTCCATATACCGGAATGATTATCTCCACCAGAGAAAGCGAACAATCCAGAGGGCACGTTTTAGCCCTTGGCGTTTCTCAAATCAGCGGCGCATCTTGCACCAGCGTTGGCGGCTATGCAGAAAAAGAAAAAGCCGAAAACAACACCGCCCAATTTGAAGTGATAGACAACCGCTCTTTGGATGAGGTTGTTCAGTGGCTGCTAAATTTAGGCTACGTGCCGAGCTTTTGCACCGCCTGCTACCGCCAAAACCGCACCGGCGACCGTTTTATGAGTTTGGTGAAAAGCGGTCAGATTGCAAATATTTGTCCTTCAAATTCCCTTATGACCTTGAAAGAATATTTGGAAGATTATGCGAGCGAGGCAACTAAAACCATTGGCGAGAAGGTGATTGCCGAGCAACTGGAGCTTATTCCTAATGAGAAGATAAGGGAAAAGGTTAGGGCGTGGCTGGAGAAGATACACGGCGGCGAGCGGGATTTTAGGCTTTAGTTTTGTATATGACTGACGAAAGATTTTCATTTTTGCTTTTTGAACCGCCCCGGGAAAAATGTATAGTTAGTTAAGCCCCAGGCATTTCCCAATCCATTTTCCCAGCATATCCAATTCTTCTATGCACACCGAATGCTGCATATCATAGGAATGCTGCTCTATTGGGTTTCCGTTTGATTTTAAAAAATCATAAGCTTTTTTGCTAAGAGAAGACGATACGACATTGTCATAGTTTCCATAGCCAAAAAAAACGGGGATTTTGGAATTTGCTCCGTCTTTTGGCATGGTACTTGTGGTGGGAAAGTAAGAAGAGAGGCTTGCGGCTCCTGCCAGCTTTTTTGGATAGCGAGTTGCTGTATGCAAAGCCATAACTCCGCCTTGGCTAAATCCTATGAGCAAAATTCTTTCCGAATTTATGCCCTTTTGAATTTCTGCATCTACAAATTCCACAACAAATTTGGAATTTTTTTCAATACCCTCAATATCCGGTTCTCGCCCCAAATCCATATTAGAAATATCATACCATGCGCGCATTTCATAGCCGCCATTTATTGTGACTGGCATTATGGGCGCATGGGGAAAAATAAACCTTATAGCCGCATTTTCAGGCAACCCAAGCTCTGGAGCAATATCTGCAAAATCATAGCCATCTGCACCAAGCCCATGCATCCAAATAATAGCTGCATCTGGATTTGCTCTAGTTTCTTTAATTATGGAATCCAACATTTACCTATTCAAGCTCCGCTAGTTCAATATCTCTTGAAATATACAAAATATAAATCCAATTTTATGCTTAGTTTGGAATTTCTGTCTTTTTATTTTCTATCTTTTAAATAGATTAAAAAGTGAGGCAGAAATGCAAATTAAAGATTCAGAATTAGAAACCGCCAGAGGAAAAGTAATTGGTATCGGGAGAATAAAATTTCCAAAAACAGCTGGGTTTAACTATGAGATACCATTGCTGGCTTATATCGTAACCAAAGAAAAAAATGGTTCTTTTATCTCTACTTGCATACATTTCAGAATAGAAGGAAATGGGAATACCGTAGAAGATGCGCAGACGAATATGGCAGAAAACATCTGGTTTTTTCTGAGCGGGAACTTTAGCAACGAAAACCTAAAAAACAGATGTTGGTCTGATATGTATGAGATGACAAAAGGCGATGAAATATCTACCGTCTTATGGGATAAGTATCATGCAGTTCAATTTATGCTTGCAGAGAGAGGTGTTGCCACGGATAAATACACGCAGTTTTTGATAAAAATTGCCGAATTGGAAAATAGAGTAAAGGAATTGGAAGAAAAAATTATAATAAAAAAACTTGAAGAAAACGTTATTTTAGAATATATCACCACAGAGGCGGCTTGATGTTTACCGCCAGTTCCGTTAAAGAAGCATTGAATTCAAATACAAATTTGAAAATTGAAGGCGAGTTGGGATGCCCCCTTGAAAAAATCCGAGATTTGAAGAGCAATGAAAGACGGCGGTCGAATTGCAACGCCGTATGCTATGGAGATTATAAAAATTGTTCCTATATACCGCTTAAATGTATGCAAACAATACGTGTAATTGCCGAAAAAGGGCAATATATTCTGCCTTTTTATTTTACAATTGACAAAAATTCTACAGAAGGCGGCATAGATGAACACAACATTGCTTTGGCAACTTTAATAAAAAGAAATCTAATTGACTTTAAGATGCTTAAAGTTGCTTGATGACATTTTCACGCTCCAACGACGGTCTATGTGCTTTTTTCCAAAATTCATCGCTTAATTCAGGATTATCAGGATCGCTACATTGCCCCGCTTTTGTATCACAGCTTCCATAGCTACCTCAAAAAAAAGAATCTCCCCCTCACCCACCCCCAGGGGAGGAGGAGATAGAAAACTTAGACGTTACCTAAACTTACAACTAAAGGTAGGATTTGCTACTCCGTTGGTTGTAGAAGATACACATACAGTCCATTCATTGACTTTACCATTCACAACTGTACCTAACGAACAAGACGCCAAAGCATAATTACTTCCTTTGCCTTCTCCACATTTTTCTTTATCCTTTGTTATTGTTATTGTATTCTCAACATTAGGATATGCAGGCTTCGGCTGGCACTCAATCAGCACGGTTGGCAAATGATATTGATTATTCCAAGCCAATGTAATTTCTATGCACTCATCCTGACCTACGCCATCAATTGTTATATCCTTAACCTGATCTTTAGGTGTCTCATCGCCTATAGCGTGCTCTGCGCCTGCGTTTACTGTTAATTTCGGGCATGGAACTGTAACTTTTTCGCTTTCAGTATAAGCCGGACAGTTAAGAACGGCTTTAACGTCATCATATACGCCAGCATCAGTAATTCCATTGGTTGTTGGCACTGTTTTGGAACCGCCATCGTATTTATATACTACGGATTTTGAGGTTTCGCAAATATTATCTGGATCTACTACTTTGACGCTGGAGGTTTTTGGTATTCCACCTTTTGCTGTAGTTGTTGGGTTTTTGCTCCATGTACACTCTCCTTCCAAAGATGGAGCTATTTTAGACGATAAGCCAGCTTTGGGATCGCAATCAACAGTGTAGGAGCCATCGCTGCAATCTAATTGGGCGTATAAGAAGTAGGTTCTGCTGCCTTTGGAGGTGGTACCTTCATCGGTTATGTCATAGCAATCGGCTAAGGAGCTCTTGGAATCTTTGTACAACCATTTGGTTGTACAACCATCACCGCCTGTTTTGCTCGGCTTGATCTTAACACCCGGAGTCAAAGATGTTCCTGTGAAATCCCACTTGCAGGTAAATCCTGCTTTTGCCTTGAAATTAACTGGGCATTCACCAGCATTGCCTGGGTTGCTCGCGCTGCTGGGATTGCTCGCGCTGCTGGGATTGCTCGCGCTGCTGGGATTGCTCGCACTGCTGGGGTTGCTCGCACTGCTGGGGTTGCTCGCGCTGCTGGGGTTGCTCGCGCTGCTGGGATTGCTCGCACTGCTCGGGCCGCCTGGGTTGCTTGCGCTGCTCGGACCGCCTGGGTTGCTGTCGCTGCTTGGTTGCGATTCGGATGATGCTCCTGGCACGCTTCCAGTGCACTCCGATAGCGCATCCATATCGCGCATGCACTTGCTGCTCTCCAAAGCCAATATGGAAGTGTTTATATCTTCCCTGATTTCAATAGGTTCGCCTTCACCGCAGGCTATAAAGATTATAGCCAAAGAGAGAGCAAAGCCCAGAGCCACAATTAATGATTTTAGCTTTCTTTGCATAACTCCTCCTTACGGGCTTTCCGTGACTTGCCAATATTTAACCGGCTTGGGCCACTGATTCAATTGAAGTCCACCTATTTTCTTTAGCAAAAACCATATTAAATATTTGTCTTTGTCACTGTCACAATAAATGAAATAATATACACTGTTCTCTATTTTCAACTGGGTTAAAGGAGAGCCAATGGTAAATAATCTGGCACCATATGTTTTTCCAGCCACAGGAAATGGATCGTCTTCTAGATAAGCAATACCATTTAAATCTCTTATGTTGCAACTGCTAGTGAGCGATATAGTTATGTCAGACTCAGTTTGTTCTAGCCTAAAAGCACCGGAGCCTATTTTTGTAGACTCGTCTTCTGCTACATCTATATTTTGTTCAGAACCGAATTTCCATCCGGCAGAAGAAGATGAAGAAAGAGCAGAACCGCCACCAGAAGAGGAAGAACGACAATAGATTTCCTGTGGTTTTACAAAAGTACTTCCTTGTTGAACGGGAGGATCGCATTTATTATCGGTACAAGCTTTCACGCCAACATTATACGGACCACCACAAGATATTGCACTATTTTTTAAGTCTATCTGTGCCTCGGATAAATCAATCACTTTTAATGGATTGCTGGGACTAGGTTGCGGGCCTGTATATGAAACCCACTCTGAAGGCATGAACTCCAGCTTTACTATACGGGCTTCTGCTATGCCTATAATGCTGCCATGCATTTTTATTATGCCGTTGTCATTAGGGTCACTTAGCCCAAAGTTATCTATTCTGGCATCATTGCTCGTAATTACTGAAACCGGAGGTACATAGCCACCACTACTGCTGGATTTACCATCAACCGGACCATTGGGCTTATCGCCGCTACAAGCAGTTGCAGCTAAGGCAATGGTCAGAACTAAGCCCAAGAAGGGCAAGGCCAAAAAAGAGAACTTTGTTTTCATAGTCACCTCACTTTAAATATAGGAAATTACTTTCCCCTTTTAACTCCATACATCTCTATAAACTCATCCTGATTATACTTTTTAATAATCTTCTTTCCAGCACGTTCGTATTCTATTTGCCAGTAGAATCTGCTAATTCCCACATAGGCACCGGCTCCAACCAACCTTCCGGTGTTAGCTCTCAAATTCCAAGCCAAATAGAAATTGGATCCTGGGTCTAAGCAATTGCCACTGCCATCTGCGCCTTTGAAAATATCTGCGGTGCAATCTACCCTAAGATTATTTCTGTGCGCAACATAATTACCTAAATTGGTGTGGTAATTCGCACTGCCAAATATAGTTATGCCAGCAGCAGCATTGGAAGCAAGAGGCTTGCCATTAATCTTGCACTCAACACTTGCTGCTGCACAAGCACTATCAAGTAAACGTACCTCTTCACGAATCTTATCGTTAACCAAGAAGACAGATCCTACTGAGCCTGGGAAGTACACCCTTATCATGCTATCAAGTTGTTTACCTTCAAGCTCTCTTGGTATTGGCAACATTTCTGCAATATTGCCGTCTGCAGCATTTGGTGAGGATGGGCCTTTAAACAGCTCGTTTTTGCCGCCCTTCTTTATGTCGCCTATAATGCCAGGTGGGAACCAAGGCGGAAGATTTTCTGAGCTCTCAAAGGCTCCACCAAGCACTGGGGCATTTGGATCTGGGTTAACAGTCGATATCTTTATCTGCTTCTTGCTAGCAGCCTTAGCACCTACTATGAGCACACCTCTTTCTCTGGTATTAACACCATTGCTATCGGCATCCAGAAACACGCTATTGAGATGGCGGATTTTTACCCAATCGCTTGATTTTGGCACTCTGTTTGTTTGATCGCCCGAAACGGCTTTGCGGTAATAAGCCAAATTAACAATGCTATCGCCTTTTCCTGAACCAAAGAAAGCCATTTGGCCATCTCTTCTGGTGGTGGGCGAGTAAATTGCGGAGGCCGAAGCATCATTGGTATTTATCGGCGGCAAATCCCACTCCCATCCATTATTGTCATAGCCCAGAGAGAACCTCTCCGAATCTTCTTTTATCTCTTCTTTTGCACAGTCCCTAGCCCCCTGGCTAAATCCAAGGCAATAGCTGAATGGATTCCTGATTAGCTCACTAGTGGCATTTTCAGCTTGGAACACAGGTTCAGATAATTGAACCTCTAGCTGCTCATAGCACCCGGTTGTGGAGGTCAAACAGTCTGATGCATTTTTGGCACTATATTTGTAAACAGCCTTCACCACAATTGGCGAAACTCTGTCTTGCACAAATGACCAGACTCCCTTGGGTTCATATTGGAAGGTTTCATCCTCAAAAAATGGCGTATAGCTTCCAAGGTCACCCTTGCCTTCTTTGTAGCCAGATGTTTGAATATCCTTGGAGAAAGGTATGTCGGTTTCTCTTTGTGTAATGATCAAAAGACTATCGCCTTTTACAAACTTTTTCCAATACTCGGCATTTTTCGCAGAGAAACTGGTACCAGATCTGTAATTATCCTCAACCCATTTTTTGGTTTTTAGGTTTGCCAAAGTAAAATCCGAATGATGGAAACGCACAGTGTCTCCTTTTGCCCAAACCAATTCTAAAAGAAGTGGCAACAAGCTATCGACAACTGCACCGGTCTTTTCATCTTTAAAAGACTTGGTGAATTCAATTCTTATGCTATCTGCAATGCCATCGCCGTTTGTGTCAAAAACAAAACTGGTCCTTGGCATGGGAACTGGTGCTAGTATGAATTGCAACCCAGTCCACCTTGCAAATGTGAATTCTGTGTTTGGACCAAAAACTGTCCACTCTGCCTTGCATATTGCTCCATCTTCCTTTTCAACAAGATCGGATCCAGAAATATTGAAGGCTAGTTTTCCGCCATTTGGCATTTTATTTGCATCTTCGCTCTTAACAATTAGCTCTCTCCAAATGCTGTTTATTTTATTGCAATTAGTTGTGCTTGCTTGAGTGAGAGTAAATGAGCAATGCTCGCAAATTTCATTGTTCCGCTTCCAATCCACAGCTACTATATTCATAGCCAATGGAGCACCAACATAGGGAGGTTTTGTTTCGCCGTTTGCTATCCAGCGCAAGAATCCATCAGAGCCACCTTTAAGGGTTGAATAATCTTTTTCCCTGAATTCAAGTTTTGGCTGGTAAACGTGGAGTTTCAAAGAGGGCGACTTGTCAGATTCGGCAACCACATTTAAGGAGAATTCCGCTTCGCCAGCTGCTCCGCCAATTGAATAGCTGCCCTCTACCCATAAGGTATCTATTCCGCTGGCCGGAAGCGTACCAGACTTCTTTTCTTCAGTTCCAATTTTGCTAGCGTATATTTTTAGCCCAACACCATCGCCAGTAACATTATAAGATTGACCAGCAGCAACCGAAGTACCTCCTACAGGGTTGTCATACTCAAAAGTGGTGTAGCTCTTATCATTTCCACTCCATTCGCCAGAGGATATGTAAATAGGGGTACGCTTGCCAGCAATTATCCATTGCTCTCTCTTGGTTTTACCGCCATAAGCATCCTCCAAGTCTAAACTTCCATAAGGTGGCTCGTTACCAACCAAGTTGCCCCACACCATGCTGAGATGGGAGTCGGTTCTGAATTGATCTATTGACGGTATGCTTCCTACCACAATACCGTTAGGATCTCTCAAAAGAACACCTACTTGAACGTTTCCAGTAACCTGCACATTATGAGACCTGCCTTGGCACTTTGGAGCACCGCCGCATTGGTACACGGCTTTGTCTATTACAATGCCATTAGTGCCAGTACCAAAGCAATTAACAAGACCATTCACGACTTTGCAATCCTTTGTGTTTGTTGCAGAAAGCCATGTCGTATCCGTTATATCGCTTTTCCTCCACATAAAAAAGTCAACTGTGTATTTTTTATCATTCATAAGAGGCGGCCCGCAATATTCTTCTGTCTCGCCGCTGCCACCGCCACAATCACTTCCACCCGCAATTTCCGCACACATAAGAAGGTTAGGATTTTCCGGCACGGCGGTGAATTTTATACTTTGCGATACATACATATTGGTACTTATGCGTACATTGCTCATGGTCGTGCGCCTATCGCAGAAGAATATGTCTATGTCATAGGTTTTGCCTGCTTCAAGAGAAGGCTTAATATCTTTCAGCCGCACTGACCCTGGGGCTGCCAAATGAGTGCCTCCCAAATCTATAACGAGCTTGTTGTCTATATAAACCCAAATATCATCATCACCACGGAAAAGGAATTCCTGCTCAGGGTCGTATATAAAAGTTGCATGGCTTTCAAAGCAGAAATGTTCGTTGGCTTCGGCTTTATCGCCCGTACTAGAACCGCCCCAGAGATTTATCTGTGCTTGGCGCCAAGTATTATTCCAATCGCCATTAGGAGTAGCACCCCAAGTGTTTGCAGGTGTATCTCCATTTATAAAATCACCATCACCATAAGCACTTCCGCAGCATGTGCTAATGGGTTGGTCAATAGTGGCAGTACAAGTGGGGTTAGAGCCGGTTTTATACCCTCTATTAAAGCACCAAGGATTTATACCGCTTTTTAAATTCACAAAACTCTCTGCCTTTCTCTTAGTTCTACAGTCTGGGCAAGCACTGTAATCCGCAGCACCTTCCACAACCTTAGACTCGCCCAATGCTCTATTATCCAAAAGCTCAGGGAAAAAGCCTCCCACAAGTTTGCTCGAATTGTTTTTTAGCGAATCACTGTCAAATTCAAAACTCCCACTTGGCTTCTGCTCGAAAGGCATATCGTAGCAAAGCTTGACGTTTTTTACATCTCGGTCACCTTTTTTGTAATCATGAAAAGCCCACTCAAACTGTTCTTTTGTCTTGAAGCCTCCGGCGTTCACTGGTTTTGTGCAATTATCGCATTTTATTTTTTTAGTTTTAGGATCCAAGGTTTTTTCAACCATACCTGTAATTATACCAGTACCGTCTGTTCTATCCTTTTCGTACTCTTCAAAGCTTGGATTTACGGACTTATCTGTGTCGTAAATATAAGCGGCAATTCTAAACTCGCAACGCGACTTAGCACCATCACCCGGATCCCTGTCAAACCAGCCAGATCTGGAATCATCCGGATCTATTCCGTCTGCCATAAGCCAAAGTTCACTTCTATTATTCCAAGATTTGAATATTTCATCTAGCTTGAATTTACAACGATTAAAATCACTATTGGGGTCTCCCTGATAATTGGGATCTTTTTGCCTGCCTGTAGGACAAATTTTATCTATTCCAGACTTCCCAAGCCAAATTTGAGCATTTTCCAATAAAGGATCGCCAGCAGAAAGAGTTATTTCGTACCAACCGCACCTATTTTTAGCCAAAGTCAGCGGCTTTGGCGAGTTATCCAAATCATAAATGTAGCTCCTACCCGATATCCATTTAGCATCCTCAGGCGGATAAAAGTAAAGAGTTCTGTTTTGCGCAACCGCACTCACGGCTAGCAAAACAACTAGGGAAAATGTAAAACACAGTGTTTTTACGGGGTTCATAGAGCCTCCGGGTATGGGTTAATCCTCTTGACAATAAAATTAGCTGCCTCAAAGCCATCTGCTATATTCCCTCTTGAAAGATTACCATCATAGTAACCGCTCAGGTGGAGTGAATCATAAGCTAAATTCGAATTATGCAGCATTTTCATGTCTAATTTTCTCAAATGGTTTCTATAAAAGTCAATGGACTTGCGGTCTTTTTTTGTTGGCACAATACCTTTTGCGCCAAGCCAAATATCAACAGCCATAAGCACCGCGCTATAAGCCGTTCCGCTCGCCCTGCGAACATATTTTTTGTCTTTATAAAGATAACCTATCTCACCAATTCCAGCCTTCTGCAAATCTTCCTTGGCATTAGCAAGGTAGCGCACTACTTGCGCGTAGTTTTCTTGGTTAACATCTTTGGCGGCTTGCGGGGTCATTTTAGGCAACCTCCGGCTTGATTTTGTCGATTACTTCAACAGCCATTTCAAAGCCTGCTTGTATAACTTTTATGGTGGTTTCGCCATCATAATAGCCACTTAAATGCAAAATATTATATACAGAATTAAAAGCGTTCAGCAATTTTCTGTCTTTGTTGATAGCTGCTCTGTAAAAATCTATTGTTCTTCTGGTTTTTTTCTTAGGGAGATCTATCCCTTTAATTTCCAGCAAAGCATCAAGTGCTACAAAAACTCCATTATACGCCGTTCCGCAAGCCGTGCGAACATATTTTTTGTCTTTATAATGAGCTCCATCTTTTCCAGCATTTTTCAAATAGTCTTTAGCATTGGCAATGTAACGCATTGCCTCTGCATAGCCTTTTCGCTTAATATGTTGCTGGTCTGGTATAGTCATAATACTCCCAACATAAATATAGATATTTTTCGTTAATTAGGGGAAATTTTTGTGAAAACTTGCACGAAAATGGTTTTTTTTGTGATTTTAAAGGGGTAAAAAAGTTGCTAGACCCCCTAGCATTGCTAATTTTAGCATATTTTGGGATAGCCGCCATTTCTTTAAAATTGCAAAAATGGCGAAAAAAACGAAAAAAGGTGCCACCCCTGCTATTAAAAAGGGTTTGAATAGGGCAATTATCATAAGGCATTGGAGCTGACCTATGAAAACTAGGCCTAAAGAGATATTTATGCCCACCAGCAGGGGAAGGGTTTTTAAGTTTTGCGATTTATCGCCTTCCATGTCTTCTATGTCTTTTGTTATTTCCCTTGCAAATGTTAGCATAAAGGCAAAAAAGGCCAAAATTGAGAGTTCCATCTGGGGCAATCCAAAAGCCATTATCGGCAGAATTACCGGTATTGTTGTTAGCAAGGCAACCGTAAAATTCCCAACAAGCGGCAAACCTTTTAAAAAACGGTTATATGCAATGCTAAGCAATGCCGCAATAAAAAACAAAAATGCAAATTTCACTCCTGCCAGAATACCAAAAAATATGGCGAAAAAAAACAATGCGTACACCACTCTATAAGCCGCTTTAATGCTCATTTTGCCGCTGGGCAAAGGTCTATTTGGGCGGTTTATTTTATCTATTTCAATATCTGCAATATCATTGTGGGCATTGGCAAAAGATACCAAAAATAATATGCCAAGAGAGAGAAAAAGCACATCGTAATAGTTTATTTCAAAATTGTTTTTCACAATAAAAAAGGAATAAGCGCACACGCCCGCTGCAAACAAAGCATTCCAAACCCTGCACAACAAAAAGCATGAAATCACAATTCGGTTGCCAAAATAGAAATGAATTTCTTTTCGAAAGGTTCCTTGATATTGCTAATTAGAGAAACAGAGGTGAATACTTTTGGCTTAATGGAAAAAGCTAGAATTCCGTGGTGGCTTAAAATTGCAAGACCTCGCCCCGTGTAGTCTTCTATTCCCTGCGGAATGGTTTCTCCAGCAACAATGCACTGCCGCCTTATTCGCTCCAGCACTCTCTGCACCGTTAAGGTGCCAGAGCCATCTGTCACAGATATTCCATACATATCTTCATTCATAAGCAAGTGGGCTTTTATTTCCTTGCCCTCTGGAATGTTCACATAATCTCCAATATCATAGATTCTTTTATCCCTTGCATTAGAGGTTATTCCCAAAACACCATAAGCAAGAGCGTTTGTCACCAACTCATGGCAATTTATCATAAATGTATTTTTCATTGGAGCGTGAATTTTCTCTATAAAATCTGCAAAGGTGGTTTCTATAAGATTTTGTATGCAAATTTTGCCAGAGAGCAAATAGTGTTTGTCAAAAGTTTTTTTTCTGTGCTCAAAAAATGGTTCCAAATATAAATCTTGATTAAGAAATCTCTTTGTGATTCCAAGCAGCACGGCTTCGTCTAATCTGTGTATATGCACTAGGTTGCATATTTTGTATTCAACTGCAAAATCAAAATAATTTTCCTCTTCGCTATAAATAATAACAATTTGGTGTTTTTTTGAATCCATTCTGCTCATAAGGCTTCGCAGGTTGTTCTTGGTATTTTGGCTAGAAGAAACAAAAAACAGATTGTTGTGCTTTATGTTGAAACTGCTCTGCTTGTAATTTATGTTAGGGGGAAGCAAGCCCTGTTTTTCCAGTTTATTGTATAGATGCAATATCTTTTCTTGAACGGCAGCCGAACAAAATGCGGAAATTACGTTATGGGTGTCATTCATGTTTCAAGAGCCAGATATTTGGAGAGTGAATTTTGCCATAAAGGAACTTGAACGCTAAAATTTTCTTTTATTTTTGTTTTATCTAAAGCAGACCATAGGGGTCTTTTTGCCGCGCTTTTCCATTCGGCGCTTGTTACCGGCAAAATGGGTATTGCTTTGCTCAACAGTTTTTTTTCCAGTGCCTGCTTTTGAATTTCCACTGCGAATTCGTGCCAGCTTGCAATGCCTTCGTTTGTGAAGTGATAAATGCCTGGGTTTTTGGGATTTTCTGCTATTTTCAATATGGCAGCTGCCAAGTCGCAAGTCCAGGTTGGGTTTCCAAATTGGTCGCTCACAACGGAAATTTGCTCTTTTGTTCTCATCAAATTGAGCATTGAATTAACAAAATTCTTCCCTTTAATTCCAAAAAGCCAAGCCGTGCGAACTATCCAATGCAAAGGGTTTGCCTTTGCGAGCAGGGCTTCGCCTTTGGCTTTGGCACTGCCATAGGCGTTTATAGGGTTTATGGGGGCGTTTTCTGTTAAGGGCAAGGGCGGCTCGCCGCTCAAAACATAATCTGTGGAAATATGCACAAGGCCTATGCCGGCTTTTGCAGCGCATTTTGCGAGAACTTCTGGCCCAAGGGCGTTTATTTTGTGGTTGAGCTCCGTTTGGGTTTCTGCATTATCAACGGCGGTATATGCGGCGCAGTTAATTATGATATCTGGCTTATTTGCGTTAATATAGCCCAAAACTGCGGTTTCGTCTGTTATATCAACTTCTTTGTCGCTTTCAAAAATTTTAAAATCATGCCTTGCGAGAGCACACAAATCTTGCCCAAGCATTCCGCATTTTCCAGTAATCCAAAGAGTCATATTTTGTTTAGCAAGAATATAGAAATTTTGCTAAAGGGCAAAGGGATAAATGTTCTATCCCATGATTTTAGCCTAAGGGCATGGCTGTATTTTACGCTTACCTCCAAAAGCGGAGCCAAAGCCTTGCGGCAGAGCCAGGCCGCGCCGGGTTTTGCTATGAGGGGCGGCCCTTTTGGGCCATCTAAGGCCATGCCTGCCGAGCGGCCTTCGGCCAAAGCTTTGAGCAAATGCCTAACCTCGCTTTGCCCCCTGCTGCCAGAGCCCCTAAAAACATCATAACCGAGGCTTTTTGAGAGTTTTGCAAATTTGCTCCCATCATCGCTTTTGCTTATCAAAACCGCTATATTCCTCCTTTTAAATGCCGCAAGGCAGGCAGGCAAATCTTGGTGCCACAAACCTATCACAACAGGCCCTTCTGGCAAAGGCTTCTCAAATTTAACCCTCCATGAGAGGACCAGGAGCTTTAGGATTAGGTTTAGCACAAGCCCGAAATATATAAAACGTGTTATTTAATTGTGGTGACAGACTTTGCATCGATTTCTCGAACTTCCTCTATTATCTTGCTTAATGTAATTCCTTGCAAAAGACTATCCCTTTCAGCGGTATAATCACCCTGCCCAGTACTAAATTGACGGATAAAATACGCAGTGCCAACCGTACCCAATTCTTTTTGCAGAGCAGACATTCCAGCTTTGCGAACAAGTGCCGGAGAGCGAAAATTTGCAGCATTACTATTCATTGCTCATTACCTCCATTAACCAAGAAACAGGATTATCAACTTTAATTATCAAATTCAATTTTTTCCCCATTCGCAACAAACGGTCATCGGTAGTCAAAAACACATCAACCTTATCCGTCTCTGCCAATGCCAAATGCAAGCTATCCAAGGGCTTTATACCATTCTGCTGAAAAAATGCAGCTCTTTTCTCAGCCTGTTCCGTCAATTTAATTCTATTGCTCGCAACTGCGTAAAGCGTTTGTATCTGTTCAAACCTATCTATATCTGGAAGTTTAGATAACTCAAAATCTATAGCACCGCTAGAAACGAGAACCCATTTATCTTTTTCGCAATGAGATATAATAGACAAAACAGCCTCAGCTTCAAGGTAAATCCTATCTTGCGACAAGTCGTCAAAAGGGCGATTAAAACAACAAATATCCATATATATTCGCACAAAGCCAATATAGAAAAACTCGCCACTAAACCTATTTCGCTAGTTTGCTCTTTTTCTATATTTAATATAAGGGGAGCGGATTTTATTATATGAGCAGATAAAACCGAGGTTTTATCTTTTTTTAGGGGTTCAAAAATGGATTTTTTTGAACAGGAATTAAAAACGCTTAGGGAAGCTAAAAGAGAATTTGGCTTTGAAACAGAAGAGATTTTGTTTGGGCTTGCTGCCTTAACTGCAAGGATTCGCCAGGAAATGGCGGAGACGGAGAATGAGATTGCGCGAGATTTCGTGGAGAGCCTTGCGCCGGAATTGCTTTTGCCTCTTCCGGCACGCTCTCTTGCAGAAATTATACCCTCGCCGAGCGATAACCAGAAAAGGGAAATTCCTTGCGGTGCCTTGCTTTGCTCAAAAAGCAAAAACCAAAGGGGGAAACCATTTTTCTGGAGAGTTTGCGGGGGGCACAAATTTAACCCAACTCAAAAAATTATATCTGCCAAAGCAGTGCAAGATTCCAAAGGCTTTGACTGCATTGAGTTTGAAAGCTGCGGCAACGGGCCTTGGATTATTTATATAGCTGGGGAAAGTGAATTTGCCTGGAATTTGTGGCATTTCATTTTGGAATACGCAAGCCACACCTCAAAGCCCTATATTATTGCAAAACCGCAAAATCCATGGGAGCTTTGCAGGGACTTTTTTTGCTTTGAAGAAAAGTTCAGATATATTTATATGGAAGAATTGCCAAGCGAGCTTCGCTTTTCAAAAAAAATTCCAAAGGAAATTTTCTCCCAAATAAATACGGAAAATTTTAAACTCAATGTTTTGCCAATAGAAAATGCCTTTGAGCAAAATTTGGAACCTATCCTAATAGATTGCGGCAACATTGAAGCAAAAGTGATTGCATTGGAAGATAGGCAAAGCATATTAAAACTGAGCAGCGTTTTGGCAGGGAATGCAAGAGATGCGAATTTTAAAGAAATGGAATATCGCTATAATGGTTCTGGGAAAATAAGTTTTGCGAATTTGCCAGGCGATGCGGATATGCTCTCCATTTCTGCCCTTGTTTGCGATGGCAATGCAGCTGCCTTGGAGCAAGGCTTGCCTTTGCAGGCAAAAAATTCCGCAATGCAAATGTGCGAAATTTATTCCGCGCTAAATGCCACCCCGTTTTTGCCGCCACTTGGAGGCAAATCCCCAGAATGGCAAATACTGGCCCTGCTTCAAAAAAATTACCTGCAATTTTTTGAAGGCAATGCTCTAAAAAACGCACTTGAAACACAGCTTTGGAATGCGCAGGGAAAACGCAACTTTCTGGTGCAGAGCATAAAAAGCCTCTCTTTGGAAAATAAAAGTGCCGTGCATAAAGGCTGCCTTGTTCCTGCGGCGAGCATAAAAATAATTATGAATCTGGGCTCCATTGATAACCAGGGCATTTTAAGGGTATTTGGGGAAATGCTTTTTTGCTTGTTCAAAAAGATTTTCATCTGCAATATGCTGGTTGAGCTGGTGCTGCGCATTGAACCCTTTGGAATGGAGTTGAAATGGGAATAAAGTGCTCTTTTTTTGAATGGGTATTCGGTTTTTTAATGAGGAAAGATGGCAAAAAGCTGCGCATAGCAGCGAGCAATTCTCTAAAACACCCGCTTGGGGATATAGATTTTGTTGAAACCAAAGAAACGGAAACCCTGCTTGCCCTTAACGAGATGAGCCTCACAGGAGCAGACTCTCCCCTGCCGGATGATTTTTTGAGAGGAGTAAGGGTGGAGAATGAAGATTCCTTTGCTCTGGCGGAATTTTTGAATATATTGCAACATCATATATCAATGCTGAGGTTCAATGCCATTTTGGAGAAGAGCAATTTTTTATTGCAAAAGCTAGGAAACGAAAAATGGAAAAATCGTTTTGCTTCGTATAACGAAAAATTTTCCCCAGAATATTTGAGATGTTTTTTTGCAAAGATGTTTCCCAATGCACAAATATCCGTTCATTGTTTTGAGCCGCTTAGAATTAAAAACCCCAGCCCCATTGTTTTGGGCAAGGCGAGTAATTCAGGACTTTTGGGAAAATTTTGCACAAGCATAACGGAGGCTATGCGTGTGGATATTAAAAATCTTCCGCTGGAGCCTAGCATTGAATTGAAAAGAAAAAAGGATTTTATCACAGAAAAATTTCCTTTTAAAATAAAAATAAAATTCAGCACAAAAGCAGATGGCAATATTATGAGCAATAAATTATCTGAAAATTTTTGGCTTGGAAACAGAAACCTTGAACCTTTTAAATGGGAGATGTGGGTATGAAAAAAATGCTAGTGGCTAGCGGTTTGGTTTTAATAGCTTGTATGCAATTGGAATATGTGGAATTTTTTTTTGAAGAGGAAATTTCTTCCAGTTCGGAGATGGAGCTTTCTTCCAGCTCGGAAGCTCCAATTTTGCAAATTGGCAAATATGAGCTTTCTTATGAGGGCATAAGCTATTACGAGGCAATTCTCTTGTGCAATAAAATGTCGCTTGAAGAGGGCTTAGACACGCTTTATCAATATGACAAGCCCGTGTTCACAAAAGATTCTCTTTTTTGGCTGCCAAACATAAAAGTTTTGGAAAATCGCTCCGGCTATCGTTTGCCAACTAAGGAAGAATGGCTGCAAGCAAAAGAAAACGGCGAAATGGAAAAACTGAATGAAGATGTTGGCGAATGGCTTTATGGAGAATCTAATTCCATGTATGGAGCTTTTGAACTTGCCCCGCATTTTATAAAGGCGGTGGGTTTGTATAGGGAAAAGGAGGGAAATCCGGTGTATGGGATGAGAGTGGTTAAGATTTAATACGCTTTCAAATTGTTCGCCTCTACTTCTACGCCTTCACCTGCTTGCCTCACTATGCCTATACCATATTTGCTCGCTTGGTCTAAAACTTCATCATTAAAAGAAAAACCCGCTATACCAAGGTAAACATCATAATTACTGTATTCCGAAAAATATTTTCTGAATTTCTCAACTCGCTCTTCTGCAAGTTCTTGCACAAAATTCGGATGTATCCGGTTTTTCACCTCTATCAAGGCTATGCTATCTCCATTTATCAAAGCAATGTCGAATTCTATTCTCTTGTTTTTGTCTCCGTGTACCAAATTGGCAGCCATTTTATCGTATTTTATTCCTCCAAATTCTAGCTTTTCCTTAAATACACTCTGGAAAAACTGTTCCGCGTGATGACCAATATTCTCATTTATGCCACCAACTTGAACACCAAGTTCTTTTAACCTCTCTTTCAATTCCTTTATCTGCCGAGTCGTTTCTTGAACTTCCCGGGACATTTCTTGCATCTGGCGGTCGGTTTTCTCGCTTTGCACGGCAAGGCTGGCTACTAAGTCTTTCAATTCTTGGTCGGTCATCTTGAATATCCTCATTCCCTAAAGGCTTTCTGATAAAATAGAAAATACATATTCACCGGTGAGGGTGGTTTACTATATTCCCTCTTATGCAGCTTTCGGAATTGGAAACCATTATTAAATCTGGCGAGGATTCTGGACATCAATTTAAGGAAAATTTTACAAATGCAGGCAAACTAGCTGCAGAGATAGTAGCTTTTAGCAATGGAAACGGTGGACAAATTTTAATTGGCGTTAAAGACAATGGAGAAATAGGCGGCTTGAATTTAAACGATATTTCAAGACTGAATCAATTAATATCCAATGTTTGTTCTCAAAATGTTCGCCCAGCTATAAATCCAACTACAGAGAACGTAGCTACCCCAAGTGGCTTGGTTTTGGTGTTAACTGTTCCCCAAGGAATTAGCAAGCCATATTCAGATCAAAGCGGAATTTTTTGGACAAAAACTGGAGCAGACAAACGCCCTGCAAGTTCAAGAGAAGAAATTTTAAGATTAGCCCAAAGTTCGGCGGTAATTCACGCAGATGAAACTTTAATTCCAAACACAAGCGAGAAAAATATAGATACTCTTTATTTCAGCAGTTTTTTTACCGAACAATACGAAAATGCCCCAGGCGATCTAGGCATTCCGTTTAAAAAACTCTTGGAAAATATTTATTTGTTAAAAGGTGAAAATCTTAACTTAGCCGGAGTTTTGTTATTTGCTGTACAACCTCAAATTATTTTGCCCAGTTTTATAATTAAGGCGGTAGCTTTTAACGGAACTGATGTGGCAGAAACGAATTATTTGGATAGCAGGGATATTTCTGGAAAACTAGAAGAGCAATTCAATGGTGCTGTTTCTTTTTTAATCAACAACACAAAAACTTTTCAAGGCGAACAATCGGTAAATTCCATTGGAATACCAGAAATTCCAAAAATTGTTTTTGAGGAATTGGTTGCAAACGCAATTATTCACAGAGATTACTTTACAAATGCTCCTATTAGAATTTTGGTTTTTAACAACAGGATAGAAATAATAAGTCCGGGGCATTTACCAAATAATTTAACCGTTGAAAATATTTTATTTGGCAATTCAAATATTCGCAATCCTGTAATTGCTTCTTTTGCCGCAAAAATTTTGCCGTATAGGGGGCTTGGAAGCGGTATATTGCGCGCGAGAAAGGCATACCCTAAAATTGAGTTTAAGGATGATAGGGATGGGAACTTGTTTGTGGCAAGTGTGTGGAGATAACCTAAATTGCCTGCCCAACAATAAACGCAAAAGACAAAGCGGCAAAAGAAAGCATACTTATGTATGAAAGTTTCCTCAGCCGTGAATTTTCCAAAGTTTGCACTCCGCGCGTGGCAAAATAAACAAGCGGGAACAGAACCGGGAAAATATAGCGGAAATCGTTTGAACAGGAATAGGGAGAGATAATCCGTAAATAAATATGCGCGGCAAATAAAAATACCATAAAAAACAAGGGTGGCAAATCCTTGGATTTCACGTGTATTATGCCCCACAAAGCGAGTATAAAAATAAACAAAGCGAAGATGCTTAAAATTGTTGCAGTTGTATATCCAATAGAGGAATTCAATGACCTAAATTCCCCAAACAGAGAGGTTTTCAAAGCGTAATTCCAATAATACTGCCGACCGCCCTTATCAGTCCAAGGAGAAGTATAGGGACTAAGCAAATAATCTTCCAAATCAAAATATAAATAATTGCCAGCTAAGTTATTAACTCGTAAATTTCCATTTAAACCGCTGGCATTTCCAACAAGCTCAAATTTTTCTCCGGCAAAAACATCAACAATAGTTCTATAATTTGAAAAACCTGCAAACAACACAACTATTAATGCCGAGGCAAGCAATGTTCGCAAAGACCCAAATTTTAAAAGACGTACTACGCTTAAAACATAAACAATAATCCAAACGCCCAAAATAACAAAACCAGTAGACTTGGCTGCCAAAGCGATAGCGGCTCCAAGGGAAGCTAAAAATATGTCCGAATTTTTATGTAAACGCCAATATCTTTGCGCAAAAAGCATGCATAACAAAGCACCAAAATAAAACAAACCCTCGTTGCCAATTCGCGGCGCTGCTAAAACAAAGCCAGGCCAAAGCACGGAAACAAGAGAGGCTAAATACGCAACCCAGCAATTTCCAAATAAATTGATGATCAACGCTACTCCTAAAACAACACTTACAAAAGAAATCAAAAGACTTTCTTGCTGTAAAATTCTATTGGTTAAGCTAGGATCATAACTGTCTGCAATATTTTTTATTGCGGCAGAGGCAATATAATATAATGGAGGATGGAATGTACTCCAGCCTTCATTGATTTTTGGGATACGTTTTTCTTCTGCAATTATTTGTATGTAATGCAAATGCGCTCCCACATCGTAGGGGTTTTGCATGGGGCCTGTATATGTATATACAATTAAACGTACTATAATTCCAAGCAATATAATAGAAATCACCCTGAACTTGAATTTAAATTTTCTTAAAATTAAACCAATATAAAAAAGAAAAAGTAAAACAAAAATAAAGTGTATCAACGAAGTTCCTTTGAATCCGTTGTAAGGCGTTTCAATTTGCAATCCCCCAGGTCCGCCAGAATTTGTCACGCGAAATTCAAAATGATTTAAACCCTCTTGAACATATTTTGAAAAATCAAAATATACCCCTTTTAAATAATCGCAAAGCCCTCCAATACTATCTAGAGGAAATTTTTCACCGTTAATCAAAATTTCTTGTATGCAATCATCTGGTATTATGTTAAATTTTGCGGTTTTTTTATCTTTAATTAATAAATTATAAGATATAAAAAACGTTTCACCTCTTTCCATATCAATCGAATAAGGCAATTTTATGTTTTCTGTTTTTCCGTTTCTTGTTATTATTATATCTGAGATTTCCATTTTGGCTGGGATAATTATAAAATAACCCGCTACAAGCAAGGGCAACAAGTAAAATAACGGTTCACTTAAAATTTTTTTTATTCTCATTTATACCAACCTCATCAACCTAGCCTTACTTAATCACGCCAGAAGCCTTTAGCAAACCTTTAAGCTCGTGGTTCTCCGTTCTTAACTTGTCAATCTCGCTTGTAAGCTGCTCTATTTTAGCTTTGAGTACGGCAATCTCCGCAACGAGCTTCTGGTTTTCTTCTGTTTGAACCTTGTATAACCCCTGCCAAGTTTCCATTTGGGTTTGAAGATTGCTAACCTGCGACTGAAAGCCAGATAGTTGGGCTTGAAAGCCTGCTATCTGTGCGTGGAAATCTTTGCGTGATGATTCCATTTGTTCATTCAAGCCCGACAACTGAGCTTGGAATCCAGCTATCTGTGCGTGGAAATCTTTGCGGGAATCTTCCATCTGCTCACGCAAACTCGAAAACTGGGCTTGGAAATTTTTGCGGGAATCTTCCATTTGCTCATGCAAACCTGAAAACTGGGCTTGGAAATTTTTGCGGGAATCTTCCATTTGTTCGCGCAAGCCAATTAGTTGCGCATTGAAACTTTTTCGGGATTCCTCTGCCAACTCGTGAAAATCTTTCCGTGATATTTCTATTTGTTCATGCAAGCCCGACATTTGCACATTGAAGCTCTTTCTGGATTCCTCTGCCTGTTCGCGCAAGCTCAATAGTTGCACGTGGAAATCTTTGCGGGAGGATTCCAGATGGTCATTAAACGCCTTGGAAGCGGCGGCGAAAGCATCCGTGCTGCTTTTTCGATACTTGATCAAGAAAGCAAGCAAAACACCGACCAGCGAAGCCAACCCAGCGATCCCGCCAATCTGTGCAAGTAATTCCATAAAAAAATCTCCTTCAGTATAAATATACAAATTTTCTATCAAAAACAAGGGATAACTATGGATAAATACATTATTGCCTCACAATGGACTGTCCCTGGAAAAGTGTATATTTAGTTAAGCCACAGATTTGTTGTTTTGTGTAAATATAGAATCTTTTTCCTCTGGTGTCAAGTATCCATTGAAAGAATGTTTTCTAAACCTATTGTAATAAACTTCTATGTATTGAAACAAATCTTTTCTCAGCTCTTGCATAGTTTCATATTTCCTATGGTAAATCAATCGTTTTTTCAGGCTGCCGAAAAAAGACTCAGCCACGGCGTTGTCCCAGCAGTTGCCTTTCCTAGACATGCTCTGAACGCAAGAGTGCTTGCCTAGGCACTGTCGGAAGCCTTTGGATGCATACTGG
>JGI20170J14366_1000080_pt1 | contig 30121 bp, 20 predicted proteins | sample TergutNc150P3_FD_14366 | JGI IMG/M metagenome (IMG submission 14366) | reverse complement strand
ACTGTGTTTTGCACGATGTAATCTACAATATACTGCGGAGTATAATATACACCACCCGCTTTCTTAACTTCGGGCTTTTCTTCTATAACGGCGGTATGGGTATCCCCTTTAATAACACGAAAATGAATCGTCTTGCCGAGAAAACGCTCGTAGATACTGCCTAGAATTTCAACAGGCAATACAGAAAATTCGTAGGGACATTCAGGGTAATATAAATTTACGATGATATGAGACAATACTTTGTCTTCAATATTAACCCTGTCGATCCAGTCTACATTGGCAAAAAGACCGGAATTATATTTTTTGTTTGCTTTGATAAAAAGATGAATAAGTTTTTCGTAAATATTCTGACTTTTTGCAACAGAAAATAACAGGTTCTCGTCTTCAATGCCTTTGTCTTCAGCAATACGCAAGAATATAATACGGTCAATGATTTTTTGTACTACGGTATTAAGATCGTACACTGAAAGATTTGGGTTATTTTTTGCGATATTTTTTGCCAATTCTACACGCCATTCTTCCACAAGAGATAAAAGTTCTTCGTCAACTTCAGATGTACCCTTCTTGTTTTTATTTTCTTCAATGTACTTGTCAAAACTTCCTTTCAGAATGGCGTCTTTTGAGAAAGTGTTGTTGATAAATTCAAATTTTTGTTCGTACTGGTCAAAAGTACAATAAAAAAGGCGAGTAGTACCGGCATTGTCGTTTTTATCCGGCTTGATTCGTGTATCGTACACGGCAAACTCGGCAAAGTTTGTTAAAATCGAAATTGGGAGTTTTGCGGTGTATGCATAACGGCGTATTTGGTAGGCAGGTTCGGCGGCTTCCTTGATATTAATTGATGGTTTTTTTGCTTCTACAAAAAATTTGCGTATTCCTCCGATACGGAAACTGTAATCCGGCGCTTTTTTCGAGCCGTCTATTTTTACTTTATCTTCACGCACAACTTCACGGTAACTTTCGGAAAAACCTTGATTATTGGCAACATCCCAATCCAGCAAGGTAAAAAACTTATCAATGAAATCTGTGCGGGTGTTTGATTCATCATACTGACCGCCTTTGTATTGGGCAATATTTGCTGAAAACAAGGAAACGAGAGCACCGAGTTGATCCTTATTTATATTTTTGGGCATGAAGAATTATATCATGAAATAAGTTAAAAAACAAGACAACCTCACTCACTTTTCTCCATTTTAAACCGAACTTTAAACCGAAGTTTAAACCGAAGTCATCACCTAAATTACCATTTTTCTCCCCTCCCCACTACACCTTGTAACCCCCACCCAACAACCCACATGCCCCCACGTCTCTTTGACAAAAAGCAATCTTTTCCTTACAATAAAAAAATGCCTTCCGGTGTTTTTTCAATATTGCCTGATAATTTTTTTTCTCTTCTGGCAAGTGTAAATCGTGAACATTATGCGGCGCTTTTGATACTGTATTACCGTCTTTTTCAGGAAAATCCTCACAGACTTGAACGTGAATTGGTGGTTCGGGAATTTATGAACTATCTTTCCCTTCATCGTGACAGTTTAAAAGAAGAAGAGGAGGAACCTGTAAAAGATTCGGCTTTTAACATACTTTATGATAATCTTTCTTCTCATATTGAAATGGGCGCTCAGGAATTGGACTTTGGTGTTTCAATGGATAATCTAAGTGAAAACCGTTTTGCTCATGAAAACCATTCCGCAGATGAACGAACTTTGGCGAGCAAATTTTTACGGCGTTTTATTAACTCAGGATGGCTTGCCGAAGAAACTCTGGCTGATTTTACCAAGGTAATTAACATTACCGCATGGGGCAAGCCGTTTATGAAAGCCCTTGCCGATATTGACGGCGGTCTTAAAACTGAATATGAAAGTCATGTTGTTACAGTTTACTCCATGCTCTGCGGCGAAACGATAAAAAAAGACGGACATCACGCGGTACTCAAGGCTCATGAGGAATGTCGCTCGCTGATTGACTCCTTAAAAGTTTTATCCCAAAGTATCAAAGGCTATTACGACAACCTTAACGCGGAAGTTGTACGCTCTCTGGCTTCATCGGCGTTACACGAACATTACGATCTTTACATGGGGGAAGTGTTGGACAAAGCGTACAAACGGTTAAAAACTTCCGACAATGTTTCCCGTTACCGACAGGGTATTTTCAAAAAGGTGGCAGAGCTGCTTAAAGACGATAAATGGCTTGATGAAAGCGCGGGCAAATATATGCGTATACTTCAAACAAGCCGTGAGGAATGTCGCAAAAAACTGATGTCCATGTTGGAAGAAATTCGGGACGATTTAAAATCTGTTGATCCTCTTGAAGATGAAATTGACAGGCGAAACGCGGCCTATTCCCGTTCCAGCACGGAAATTATCAAAGCCTACATCGAGCCGGATAGTACCATTGCCGGAAAAATCGGACAACTTATAAAAGCGATTTACGGCGGCAATGAAGAAGTTAAATCCGGTATTGCCCACGGAATATACCGCATCAGATTCCTTTCCCCTTCCAGCCTGGTCTTTCCCCAAAGACGAGCGGAAGGTGATTTTATAACCGTCCCTTCAAAAGCCGATATTGAAGCGCTTGCCCAAGTTGAAGCGGATCTTCTTGAACGTATGAAGAGGCAGCTTTCCATTAAACGGATTAAAACATGGCTTGACGAACAGGGCGGAAAGGAAAAAATCCTTATTCCAAAAGAACTTATCACGGGAGAAGATTCTTATATCCGTTTTATTTACGCCCTGCTCTACGGCACGCGAGATAATTTTAGTTATACCGTTGAAGATACTGACGAAGAAAAAGCAAATAACGTTTCTGTAAAAGCGGCGGACTATGTTGTCCCCGATATACGTTTTCGCAAGAGGCTCAATAAACGCGTCTATGTTGATGGAGATGAACCATGAACCAGGATCTTAACGCTCTTGTTCTGATACGCGATCTTTCAAGCGATGAATTTGAAAAGTTTAAGACGGCGCTTCATATACTTACATCAAAAACTTTTATCATTCGGGGCATTGATAAGGAACAGGAGCTTTACGATTTTACCGTCAGGAACAACGCGCTCTTTGACGCATGGTTTTCCTGCATGGACTCTACTCTGATACGGGATGAAAGTTTAGGGGTTATCGCTTTTCGGGGTTTGGGAAATACCAGACTCTATTTTGCAAAAGATGAAATCTGCGCGGTTCTTGTTCTGCGTCTTCTTTACGAAGATAAAAAAAATGAAGTATCATTAACAAAATTTCCTATAATGACAATAAGAGATTTTCAAGACAAGTACAACGCAATGACCGGGGATGAGATAAATAAAACCACACTTAAAAAAGTTTTAGCTAAACTTTCTTCCTGTAAATTAATTTCTGTAGAATCACAGGACTATACGGATCCCGAAGGGATAATTCAAATGTATCCGAGTATTCCAATAAGCATAGACCGTAATGCTCTGGATAATGCCATTGCTTTACTGGGGGATAAGAGCGAAGATAGCGAAGACGCGGAGGGCGAACTATGAACCTTAACCGAACCCGAAGGGGGAGGTGCACATCTTGATTACTCTGGAGCGTCTGCGGCTTGTCAATTGGCACAACTTTGACGATGAGGTAATAGAAATAGGAAACCGCTGTCTTCTTGCCGGCGATAATGGTTCCGGCAAGTCAACGGTCATTGACGCGATTCAATATGTAATGGCGGCGAATCTGAGAATGGCGCGGTTTAATTCTGCCGCAGATGAGCGTAGAGGCGGAGGGCGCGATCTAATGGGTTATGTGCGCTGTAAAATTGGCAGTGAGTCAACCGATTACCGCCGAGGCGACACAATAGCCCATGTAATGCTGGAATGGAAAACCAACGACGGCAGTTTTGCCTGCGGTGTGTGTATCGAAGCCTACAAGGACAATCATCACACTGAACATTTTTGGATCGGGGATATACATTCCAAAGATTCCATACAGGCTATAAATGTCCGTAACGAAAAAAACGAGCCGTTGATGTTCCGTCATTTTAAAAATATACTCGCGGAAAGAAATCTTTATGACTATCCCACAAAGCAACAGTATGTGAAAGACCTGACCAACAGGCTTGGAGTTTTTAAACGGCAGCCCGAAGTAAACCCTTATCTTGATTCACTTACCCGCTCCATCGGTTTTAAGCCCCTTGATTCCATAGATCAATTTGTGTGCGACTTTATCCTCGAAGAAAATCCCGTGTCGATTCAGGACATGAAACAGAACCTTGAAAATTACAAAGAAGCGGATCGGCAGGCAAAAGGAGCGATTGCAAAAATCGGCGTGTTGAAAAAACTCTGTGCCAAGGCGGCGGAATGGCTCAATTACGACGGGCTTATCATCAAACAGGAATATTTAAAACTCAGCATTGAACATGAAAATGAAAAACAAAAGAAAGACAATGCCGCGCATCTGCTTGTGGAAACGCAGAACAAACTGGATTTTACTAACCGCGAAATTGCCGCGCTTAATCAAAAACGGTTGGACGCGGAACAGGAACTGAGGGCTTTGGATCAAAGTCTTGCCACCAATGACGCACATCGGCTCTACGAAGAAATTAGGGCGCGTATTGAACGAATAAAACTCGACCTTGCCAAGCAAACAGAACAAGCGGAAAAATACCGGAACTTAAAATCCCAGTGCGAAGTACTTTTAAATCGCACATTGACAGAAAACTTTGACGGGGAAGACTCCACCCTTGCCGAAGAAGCGAAGAAATACCAAAACGAAAGGTACATTGCCGAACGAAAAAAAGATGAAGCGCTAAATTTGTTACGCGACATCCGCTCTGAACTTGCGGAACTTAATCGCGGCATACTCCGTTATCCCGACTCTCCGCGAGAACTTAGGTCAGCGCTGGAAAAGGCTGGCATTGAAGCTTTCTTTCTGGCGGAAGCGGCGGAGATTACCGAACCTGCATGGGTTGACGCTGTTGAAGGCTGGCTCAACACAAGGCGCTTTGCCATTTTAGTCGCTCCCGAAAATTTTCAAAAAGCCATTGAGATATATGACCGTCTTCCCCGTTCTGTAGCAGGCGCTTTTATTCCCAATATCGAAAAGATGCGGGACGCAAAAGCAAAACTTGGTTCCCTCGCGGAGATAGTCAAAGCCGAAGGTTATGCGCATATTTACATTAACTACACTTTGGGAAAAGTTATGCGCTCTGATCTTGCAAGTCTTAAAACTTATGATTCCGTTATTACCAAAGAATGTATGACCTATACGAATCATACCGCTTCACGGATCAGAGAGGAAGTTTACAGTCGTCATTATTTGGGGAGAACCGCGCTGGAGGAACGCAAGAAATTCCTGTCTGGCGAAGCAGAGCGAGTTGAAAAGGAATTGACCGTTGCTGAAAGGGAAGAACGGGAAGCGCGGAACCGCGAGGATTGTTGTAACCGTGTTATTCGATCTTTACAGGAACTAAAATATCTTTTCCCTTCCATTGCAGACGCAGAATCTCTTGCAGGACAGTTTGCCGCAGCGGAAAAAGAACTTGCCACAATAGATACGCAGTCATTCAAAGAATTGGAAAACAAACGCGGCGAATTGGAACAACAACTTAATCTGTTAAAAGAAGATAATGACCGTTTACAAAAAACATGGGGCGGACTGAACACAAAATTATCCAACTGCCGTGAAGACCTTGATCAATTTACACAATCTCAGGAAGAAAAAGAAGATGCGATCAAAAATTTTGGCAATGAACATCCACTTATGTTAGGTGAATGTGAAGAATATGCGCAAGATAAACTATCAAAGAACAGTATCGCTGACCTTACCAATACTTATGAATCGACATTAAAAAGATTCAAGACCCGTACTGAAATATGTAAGAAAGAGTATGAAAAATTTGTTCGTGATTATGATCAAGAGTTTCATTATCTTTTGGGCATGGAACCTTCGGAAAATGCCGAAGCGGAAACTCTGTTGAAACGGCTTGAAACGTCGGAACTGCCCCAGTACCGCGAAAAAATCGCGAAGGCATATCAGGACGCGGAAAAAGAATTCAAAGAACATTTTATTTCCCGCCTTAACGAGCATATCGAAGAAGCAAGAGAAAGTTTTAGTGAGATTAATGATATTCTGCGCACCCTCCATTTTGGCAGGGATCAATACTGGTTTCATCTTGAAGAACGAAACGATCATAAGGGGCATATTGAAGTTATCAGACAGGCGGCAAAGATACCCACCGCAGACGAAGGGCTTTTTTCCCAGCTTCTCGATCCTGCGGAGCGAAAAGCGGCGGAGGAACTTTTTAACCGCATTTTAAATTCTCCGTTGGATTCAAAAGAACTTAAAGCAATTTGTGATTATCGCACTTACTTTCACTATGACATCAGAATCAAAGAGACCGATAATCTTGACGAAGCCGGCAATCCGGTAATTCTTTCACTCTCCAGAGTACTCAAAGAAAAATCCGGTGGTGAGTCACAAACCCCGTACTATGTCGCTATTGCCGCAAGCTTCTACCGTTTTTACAAGGCGAGTCCCGAAAGTAAAGTGCGTCTTGTAATTTTTGATGAAGCTTTTAACAAAATGGACGATGAGCGGATCGGCAAAATACTTGAATTTTACAAAACGCTGAATCTGCAAATCATCACTTCGGTTCCACCTGAAAAAATTGAAGCCATCGCCCCTTACATGGACAGGATCAATGTGATAAGCCGTTTTGGCAATGCGGTAAAAGTAAGAGACTGCCACATTGACGCTATTGATTCGAGTGATATTGACGTAGATATATGAAGAAAAGAATTTCACACAAAGAACACTAAGGAAGAAAAGAACACTAAAAAGAGGGATAAGGGAGTGTTGTTAGAAAAATGACGGATTGGGAAAGAAAGATAATCGAAGAGTTTATCAGTCATTATTTTGATTCCGCTTCGGAAACAGGAGAGAACCGAAGCGTCCTGCGCGTACGTTCCTCTTTGCTTTTCCCCAACTTTGACGCGAGCCATCCCGATGAAAAAGAATCTTATCTGGAAGCCGCGGAGTCCCTTCAACGGAAAGGAATAATAAATCTTAACTGGGAAAAGCGGGGCAAGGGCGAGCGTTTAAAAACTTTAAGCTGTGAAAACTTTGAAAAACTTTTTGAGGAACTCGGCAGACCGTATCCAAAAACAGAAGCGGAAAAAATCAGGGATATGTTAGGTGAAAAAGTTCAATTCTTCAAAAATGCGGTGTTAAATCCGTCAATTTTAAAGTACGCACCGCCGGGCAGGGACCTTGTTCAGGCAATGAAAATAATCTCTTTTCTTGAATATTTATCCCTGCATTTTGGTTCCCGTGAAATAGGACAGGGGATCGATCAACACGCCATGGAAGATTTTATCAGCCTTCTGGAATTCTGTTCGGGTCCCGCACAACGGGAAAAAGTAACTACCCGCGCACTGTCAATTTTGCTTTATAGTGATTCAAAACGGCTGGAGGACATTCTAGCTCTTTGCAGCCCTCTTTTATCCCGCGCACAAAAAACTATTTCCATTCCCGATCTTACTTTTCTGGAACGCTCTTATCCTGAAACCATGATTGCGGGAAAAATATTTTTCACATTCAAAAAAGATTACATTGAAATAAACAAAGATTCGTCTTTTTTCAACTATAATGCTTTTATAATGGGGTTCCCGCTTGAAACGGTGGAAAAGATTGATGGTATAGGGTATATGAGCGGGAAAGATAAACCTTATGCGCTGACTATTGAAAACAAGGAAACTTTTTATGCGCTGGCACGTCCGCAAAGACGCGGCACAAGCGAATTGCTTTCCATGTTTGATTGTTTTCTGTATGTTGGCGGTTACTCCAACTGCGCCACTGCCGCAATGATAAAAAAATTAGCCATGTCAAATTTTACCTTTTACCACGCCGGAGATTTAGATCCCGACGGGGTTCTCATTTTGCAGAACATTCAGGAATTGGCCGGAAGGCCTGTAACCCCCCTGCGAATGGACGCCGCAACTTTTGACCAATACAAGGAATGGGCGCGACCTCTCACAAAACCAATGCTCCGCCAAATAGAAAAAATCCGGGAAGAAACAAGGGGCAGCCCAGAACTAGCCGGACTGTTGCGGCGTATTGAGGAAACAGGTTTGGGTGTAGAGCAAGAGATTATTGATTATAGGTGAAATAAATAATTTACACATATACGCCTTTTGGAATAATTTTTGTTATGTATAATAGTTGATCCCCATAGCAATTTCCGCCACATTCCTGTATACTAATATTAAATCATAAGACAAGGAGAAAATTATGTCGTCAATCACAGAAAACAAACAGGGTTTGAAGGTTCTCATAATGGGAAGTATTTTACAGCTATTCTTGGGAATAATTTATGTATGGAGTGTATTTGTAGGTCCGGTCAGTAAATTTTACGAGTGGTCTGTTGACAGTGTAAAGCTTACGTCCTCTTTTATGCTCTGCTTTTTTGTTATAGGCATATTAGCGGGGGGAAAGCTGCAGATGAAAATCGGCGTAAAGCTCATAACCTTGATTGGCGGGCTGATGGTCGCAGTGGGTATGCTGGTAACCGCGTTAATCCCCGCGGACGGAAAAGCGCCTGTCTTTCTTATCTATCTTTTCTACGGCATCATCGGCGGCTTCGGCGTAGGCGCGGGTTATAACGCAAACATTTCCTGCGCACAAAAGTGGTTTCCGCAAAACCGCGGCCTTGCCACAGGCATAAGCGTTTGCGCGTTTGGAATTTCTACAGTTATCTTCGCGCCGCTGGTTACAACATTAATCAATAAGTTTGATGTGAAGTCTACATTTCTAATTTTAGCCGCAGGGTTTGCGGTGGCTGTATTGCTGTTGTTCAATTTTATTAAATCGCCCGAACAGGTTCCAAACGTCGCCGCGCCTGTTTTAAAAGGAAAACAGTACACAACCTTGGAAATGCTCAAAACAGTGCGTTTCTATTTAATCGCCTTGTCCCTGATGTTCGGTACTTCGGTATTCTTCATTATCCTCCCAAGCCTTAAGGAATTGGCGTTGAACAGAGGGCTTGAGTCTTTCGCAACCGGACTTGTTATGTTTACGGGTATTGCCAACGCGCTGGGCAGACTTGGCGCGCCGCTTATGTCCGATAAAATCGGGCGCGAAATGGCGGACATTATCATCCTTGCCGCAACCGCGCTGGGCGCATTCGGGCTTTGTTTTGCAACCGGATTTTTACTGATAGTGATCATTGCTGTAGTCGCTTTCTGTTACGGCGGCTATTCGGGACTGTATCCTGTTCTTACTTCCGGAAACTTCGGCATAAAAAATATCGGTTCTAACTACGGCGCGGTCATGGTGGGCTTTATGCTCTCTGCGCTGTTGTTCCCAATCGTTATCAAAAAGATCAATGGTCAACAATTACAATTTATCGCGCTCGGCGTATTAGCGGCAGTAGGCGTGGTACTGATCATCATTTTAAAACTGATGAACTCAAAACAGGCAAAAGAGGAGAGCTGATACGTTTGAATTTTACCACGAACCACACGAACCAAACGAACAAGGAGCGAACCTAGAGAGCGGAGAGATTTACTACAGATATACGTGTAGTAGAAAATTAAAGGGATCAGGGGTTGTTGTCTGAAAGCTTGGTATGGAGCTTCACGATAAGATAGCGGACAAGAACCTCTAAATCTTAGGCTCTCGTCTTACCCACTTATCAGTAGTAAGCTCAAATCCCTCTTGGTTCGTGCTGGTTCGTGTGGTTCGTGGTTAATTCTTAATTAGTACCCCATCCCAAGGCAGTAGTACCCCTTCGCACTTTTCACTTGACGCGGAAACAATCTGCGTTCCCAATAAAAGACTTGCGAACTTTTTAGGCGGCTTGACTTTATTAAAAGAAAAATTAAGCGCTGCTGTGTAAACTTCATCATTAAGTTTGCGCTGATAGATCATTATGCGATCATTGGCGTAAATGGGATAAAAGTCTCCGTAAATGAGGCATTTGATTTGTTTGCGCAGGGCGATTAGTTTTTTGTAAAAAGCCAATATTGAGTTGGGATCATTTTTTTGCGAGGCGTAGTTAATATACTTGTAATTTCTATTTATCCCAAGCCACGGTTTTCCTTTGCTGAAACCGGCATTGTCACTGTTATCCCATTGCATGGGTGTGCGGTTGTTGTCCCTGGAGCTTGCTTTAATCCATTTCCAGCGCAGCCATTTGGGGATGAAAACTTTTTTCATCAATTTGTCCATGCCGCGGCTTTCCACGTCGTTGAGTTCGTCTATGCTCTTAAAATCAAAATTGGTCATGCCTATTTCTTGCCCTTGATAAATGAACGGAGTGCCGCGCAAGGTCAGTTCAAAAAGGGCGAGCATCTTCGCGCTTCGCCGCCAGTACTCTCCTGATTTCTTAAAATCGCCATCATTAGTTATGCGGCATTTTTTCATAGCGCCAAAATGAGAGACTGTGCGTGTTTGATCGTGGTTTTCAAGATACAGGGCGCACCAATCAAGTCCCCGCTGCCATTTTGACATTACTTCCATTAATTTACGGGCGCGGAATTTTTTCGGTATATACCTCGCGATTCGGCGGTCAACTTCCAGATGATCAAAAAAGAAAAGCATATTCAGCTCTTTTCGGCTTTCATCGCATAACAATTTCGCGTCCGGCAAATCAACAAAAACAGTTTCGCCTACAGTAAAGCAATCGTACTTATCCAATATCTCGCGTCTGAATTCGCGCAGTACTGCATGGCTGCCTTCCTGCGACTTGTAATGCTCCAAGCCCTGAATTGCCACGCTTTTTTTTCCGTCGTCAAGGCTTGTTTTGTAAATTATATTGATTACATCGCAGCGGAATCCCGCGGCTCCTTTGTCCAACCAAAAACGAAGAATGTTTTTTACTTCTTCCAATACCTTTGGATTTTTGTAATTTAAATCGGGCTGTTTCTTGTCAAAAAGATGAAGATAATATTCGGAACTTTTTTCATCGTACTCCCATGCGCTTCCCATAAAAAAACCTGTCCAGTTGTTTGGCGGAAGAGTGCGGCCTTGCTTTCCTGTTTTTTTACCAGGACGCCAAATGTAATAATCGCGGTAGGGGCTTTGAATGTCACGGCTCTTTTGGAACCACTCATGCTCATCGGAAGTATGGTTAATAACAAGGTCCATAATAATTTTTATGTCCCTTTTTTTTGCTTCTGCGAAAAGTTTTTCCATGTCTGCCATTGTTCCGAATTTGGGGTTTATATCGTAATAATCGCTGATGTCATACCCGTTATCGGCATCGGGGGATTTATACACAGGCGAAAGCCAGATGATGCCCGCGCCCAGGTCTTTGATTTCGTCCAGCCTTGAAATTATTCCCGGAATATCGCCAATTCCGTCGTTTGGAAACTGCGTACCCGATGAATCCTGGAAACTGCGAGGGTAAATTTGATAAACAATTCTTTCTTTCCACCACATAAATTATCCTATTTTCAAAATTATATTTTTATTATATAATCTATTATCATGGAAAAAAATAATATACGCAACCGGATAACTTTCGGTTTCGGGACAATCGGCAGGGACATGGTTTACGGCATAGTCAGTATGTTCCTTATGTTCTATCTTACTGATGTAATCAATCTGCCTACAAGTACAATGTGGTGGGTAGCCGGAATTATTCTTGCCGCCCGTATTTTTGACGCTTTTAACGATCCTTTTATGGGGCTTATCGTAGATAATACGCATACGCGATGGGGCAAATTTAAAATGTGGATTACGATAGGCGCGATAACTTCCCCGATATTTACCATTCTGCTCTTTACCGACCTTGGCCTTCAGGACAGGGCATACATTATTGCTTTTGCAATTTTCTACTTTATGTGGGGGATCTGCTACACAATCCACGATATTTCGTATTGGTCAATGCTTCCAAGTTTAAGCGTTGATCAAAAAGAACGGGAAAAAATTGGGGCGCTTGCCCGTATTTTCGCGAATATCGGTTTGTTTTTTGTAGTCGTCGCCATTGTGCCGCTGACAAAATTACTTGGAGATAAATTCGGTTCCCTGCAAAACGGCTATTTTATTTTCGCCATTTGCGTGTCAGTTTTTATGTCTATGGGAATGTGCGTTACTATATTCGGCGTAAAGGAGACCGGGATTGTCGCCGATAAAAAACAAAATACGCCGTTACGTGAATTAGTGAACATTATTGTTAAAAACGACCAGTTGTTTTTTACAATGATCGCTCTTTCGCTGTTCATGATTGGTTATATGACAACTACCAGTTTTGGACTGTATTTTTTTAAATACGCTTACGGCAACGAAGGAATGTTTTCAATCTTCTCCGCGATTTTAGGCGTATCGCAATTATCAGCCTTAGCGACTTTCCAATTTTTCAGCAAAAAGTTCGACCGTAAAACTCTCTATACCGGCGCAATTATTTCGATGACGATAGGTTATCTGCTCTTTTTCTTCGCTCCTGTTTCAACAATGTTATTCATAGGCATTGCCGGCGTATTAATTTTCTTTGGACAGTCATTTATCCAGCTTTTAATGGTAATGTTCCTCGCCGACTCCGTTGACTACGGACACTGGAAACTCGGCAAACGCAACGACAGCATCACTTTCTCTATCCAGCCATTGATCAACAAATTAGGCGGCGCGGTAGGCAGCGGAATTGTTTCCGTAGTAATAATTATCTCAGGAATTAAAGACGCCAACTCAGCCGCCGAAGTTACGCCCCAAGGCCTTTTAATGATGAAGATAGCCATGCTGATATTCCCGCTTTTCTGTTTTTTAGGAAGTTATCTGATCTACCGCATGAAGTATAAAATTGACAGCAAATTTTATGGACAAATACTCTCTGATCTACAAGAACGCGGGGAATTGAATAAAGAGGCATAATACCGAAAGAATTTTACCACGAACCACACGAACACCACGAACCAAGAAAGATTTGAGCTTACCACTGATAAACGAGTAAGACGGGAGCGTAAGATTTAGAGGTTCTTGTCTGCTATCTTATCGTAAAGTTCCATGCTGAGCCTTCAGACAACAACCTCTGATCCCTTCAGTTATCTATTACGCGCATATCTGTAGTAAATCTCGCCGCTCTCTAGGTTCGTGTTGGTTCGTGTGGTTCGTGGTAGAATTTTTCCGAATCTCTCTTTACATTATCCTACTGACAATTCTGTCGCCGTGGGCGCCTACCAGTTGTTCAGCAATAGGGTCTACAATTAAGTCCATAAACTCAAGAGGAATAACGCCAAGAAGCGTCTCGCCTTCAGGTAAAACTACAGCTTGACAAATAGCATTGCGATCTTTCCAGCATATTCTTACCCCTTCTGTAATTTTACAATTTACTTTACCGCCACCTGCTAGAGTGGCAATGCGCATTCCATCAATCTGCAGTCCTAATTTTTGACATATATCTTCATTTATAACAATAGAAACAGCTCCGGTATCAACTAAGGCTCTTACTTCAACCGAACGAATATTCTTTTCAGAAATAAGGCCATCTTTAAAACGAGTTTCATCACTAACATTTTTTAGCGTAATGTCAACGCGAGTTTCACCCATGTTTATCTCCTACTAATAACTTAATGTATTACTCTGTTTTTTACAAGATAAAAAGTAAAAACATTGATCGTATCGCTATTTTTTTCAAAATATTTTTAAAAACGGTCAAGCAAAACAGCAAGTCCACGCCATATATAAGTATGAAAAATTTATCTGTTTTTGCTGCCGTTCTTTTGTGCGGCGCAGTTGTTCTCGCGGCGGAATCCGCGCCGGTTCTTAACTGGAGTCTTCTTTGGAGCGGCTCTTGGGAAGAAAAACCTTTTATGTTCCAGGACGAACCGGCTTTGTCAGGGACTCTTGGTAATCGGGGGGAAGTTAAGTTGCACTTTCTTCCGCCTAGTCTGACATTGCGCGGTCAAGTTCTGGATAAGCGTCCATTGAACTTTTCACTGGAGCCGCCCTGGGGAGATCCCGATAAATGGGTCACCAATTATACAGGCGGATTGTATCACAAGCTTACAGGATCAAGGCTGCTTTATGGGACGCTTGACGAGTGGGGACTTCCCGCAAGAATCCGTAACCCGTGGATCCGTTCTCCGCCTTATGCCGAGAACCATAAGCCTATTATTGCGGATTTAAAAACTGCGGCTTCTTCTACAAAAGAAGACGAGGTGTATCTGTATCTGTCTAGTCCGTTATTAAAAATCTTTCCCGATGTTAATTTAAGAACTTTTATCAGCGCACAGTCGGAAATTGACGAGTTTACACCTGCGGTTTCTGGAGGATTGGATTTGACCTTTATGAAAACCAATAATTTACTGCTGGAAACATTTTACACGGATAAAACGCTTCCGCCTACAAAACCAAGCGCATGGTTCTCGGATAAACCGCCTTTGCCGCAGCGGGAATTCCGTCTCTTTGCCGCGGGGCTACTTTTTACAAACCCGGATTTTTCTGTAAGCTCGGATTTTGCCCTGTCAGAAACTTTTGCCGTTGGAAAAGATAATTATGCCAATCTGGGTATTTCCTGGTCGCCGTCTTTACCTTTTGGGTATAAATCCAGGCCGTTATTAATTTCATTATCAGCGGACGGCGCAGGGGATGGGTTTGTATACAGGGACGGCGTAAATCATGGGGAAGGTTTTAGAAGCGCGGCAAAAATTGAGTGGAAGGACAGGAACAGTTCCCTGATCAGAATAAATGCAGTACTGAGGGCACCGGCTTTTGGCGAGGATTTTAACCGCAGTTCTTCCGGTTTTTATTGGCGGTTCCCGTCTTCCGCGGCAATACGCAACAACACGCTCCGCCTGACGCGAATATCCCTGTCTGCGGATAGAAATGCGGTCAACTCGTTAAAAATTAGCGATAGTTTTTCCGGAAACTTAGGGATTTCGTTGAATATGCGGCAAATAGGGATAAAAAACCCTCTTGGGATCAATTTTTCTGGTTCAATTAAAGGGTTGGCGGGGGAAAATGGCGCTGTATCGCCTTTTCCCGTATTGGATAAAGATTGGTCATGGGAGACAGCAGATATAGATTGTGAATTTTTATGGTCGATAGGGATTTTTCAATTTAAAACAAAGGCCGGATGTACTTTTTTCCCGGAAAAAGATGAAAAATGGGATTTTTCTTTAAATACTGCTATCCATTTTAAACAGGGAAGATTAAGTTTTAAGATATCTTCTCCGGATTTTCCTGAAAAATGGAACTGGACTGTGTCATGGAGAATGGAAATACAAAGAAAATGGTAAAAAAAATACATAAAAGCCATTGTTTTTACGATAAATATATAGTATCATTTAAAAATAGGTATCTACTTTTAAAATGGCGGATACTATATGATAAGCTATTTAGGATGTCGCTTATCTCCAATTAAGTATAAGGAGGTATTATGCCTGCCGGTGTGACAATAATGATTGTTGATGACTCCAGAATTATGAGAAATACGGTAAAGGGTGTTTTCTCAGGGGTAGAATCAGCATGTAACTTTATCGAAGCAAAAGATGGTGAGGAAGCGCTTGCGTTATTGGAAACGCAGGTTGTTGATTTGATTCTGCTTGACTGGAATATGCCGAGACTATCCGGAATTGATTTCTTAAAACAAGTCAGAGCGATGGATCAATACAAAGACTTGCCTATTATTATGGTAACCAGTGAGGCCGCCAAGTTTAACGTTATAGAAGCGTTAAAACATGGAGCCACTGATTATATTACAAAACCAATTAAGCTTGAACTGTTCAAGCAAAAATTGGCAAAACTTCGTTTATTTAGGATGTAAAAAATGACAGTAGAATTACAAAATTATGTAGAACCTTTCGTAGAAGTTACAGTCAACACTTTTAAAGAATTTGTAGGCGTTGACGTAAGCCCAAGACATCCGCATTTTCTGGATCCTGAAAAGGCCTTTGAATGGGATATTTCTGCGGTAATAGGTCTTTCCGGTGTGGTTAAAGGCGCTGTTATAGTCTCCATGAAGGCTGAATTGGCGATTAAATTAACCGACTTGTTGACTGGTGTGGAACACACGGAACTTGACGCCGACGTAATCGACGCAATTGGCGAAGTAAATAACATCATTGCCGGAAACATAAAGCCAAAAGTGCCAAACGGGGACAAGATTGTAATTTCAATTCCTACAATTATAAGAGGAAAAGAACATTCAATCGCGTGGCCCAGCAAACAGACGCGCATTCTTTGTATTCCGCACAAAGCGTTTGATAACGATATTTTTCACCTAATGGTAGCGATTGAACTTGATTATGCATCTTAATCAGGAGAGAACATAATGAAACACGTTTTTGTGTTCGATCCAAAAGCTTTTTACAGTCAGCAATGGAAGATGGACAATATTCTGGACAATATTGGGCAGTTTTTCAGAACACAAGAAGCTCCTGATTTCTCAATACAATTTTCACGTTACAGAAGAAACGCTATAACCATAATACAGGACGAAGCGGAAAAGGCAAAAACGGACGATGTTATAAGGATTTATGCGATAGGCGGCGAAGAAATTCTCTTTGACTGTCTGAATGGCGTCGCTCATTTTCCGAATATGCAGCTTGCGGCCGTCCCTTACGGTGAATTTTATGATTTTTTAAAAATTTTCGGTGAAAGCAATATTGAGTCTTTTAGGGATATTCCGTCTCTTGTTAAAGGCGAAGCCGTTCAAACTGACATAATCAGATGGGGAGTTAATTACGCTTTAAATTCATGTTACATAGGAATGAATTCCGCAGTATTAAAAAGAATTAAAGACCTAAAGTCAAACATGAACAAAGGCAGTTTTATTGTTTTCTCAAAACTTTCATCTTATTTCAACACATTATTCGGCGCATTTAATAAAAATGTCGCCGCGCGGGAATATAAAATAAACATTGATGATACGGATTATTCGGGGCAATACTGCCTAATCCATGTCGCAAATAGTCCGTATCATGCGGGCAAAATGACAGGCGTTTCGGCGGCAACGCCTGACGACGGTCTTTTGGATATAGCGTTAATTAAACCGTCGCATCCAATGAAAACACTTTCGTCCATGAGAAGATATTCCAGCGGGAAACGTCCTAAAAATAGCGTTATTGTCCAGGGAAAAAAAATTTCAATTCAAAGCTCCGGTCAAATGTGGATTCAGCTTGATAATGAATACATTCAGGATACCAATATCACAATGAGTGTTGTTAATCACGCGGTGCAAATGGTAACGGTAAATAATTTAATATACCCATTAGCGTCAACTGCGGCTGTTTAAGGAAGGCTTACTCCATGGCAATAAGAAAAACAGAAAGTAATAGATTAAAAGGCATCGCAAACTTTTCCTCTATTGCGTTAGTTTTATTTATGAGCGCCGCTTATATTGTTGAAACTTACATAGCCGAGGAAGTACAGGTTAATTACAGTATAGCCGGACTTGTAATGGTATTGACCCTGGTGATAGTTATCGCAATCATCAGAAACTCAATAAATCATTTCAAAATGGCAATAAATATTCCTGTTATACTTTTATTATTCTATACGGCGCTTATGATGCTCAGTAAATGGTATCATTCCCATTTTATGCTCGTCTGTATTTTTCTGGCCGCTATCAGCTGTATATATTCAAGTTTTAACAGAACTCTGATTTATATTATCCTTCAAAATGTTTTTTCTGTATATCTTTTTTTAAGAGGTTATCCGATAGGCGGAGATGTGCCCCTGTTTACCGTATTGGTTATGTGGGTTATCAGTTTATTCAGCAGTATTATTATGCTGTTGCTTACAAGGTCGGCTACAGTCGTCCTGAACAAAGCGCTACAGCACCAAAATTCATTTATGGATCTTCTTGCTTCTACAGAAAACTTTGTTGCGATGATAGACGAACGCAATGAAATTGTCTATGCAAGCAAGACTTTATCCGATCTGGGAAATACAAGCGATCCGACTCTTGTTCAAGGGCGTCCTCTTATCGATCTTTTCCCCGGAAAAAGCATGAAAATTCAAGCGGGAAAATTATTAAAAGAAAAAGACGACTATGCGGAAGACTGGGAATTTTCACTAAACGGACAGAAACGTTATTTCAAAGCGGCTTCGCACAGCTTGCCGGGCGGCGGCGGCACTCTTATCAATTTATACGACATGACGCAGCTAGCGGAGCGTGATGAAATTGCCGCCATGAAAGACAGCATGAAGATTGGCTTATTCTTTATGGATAAGGATTTTATTATTCAGGATCATTATTCAAGGTACCTGGAAGAATTGTTATCAGATACAAAACTCTTCGGAAAAAGTCTGCCGGATGTAATTGCCGATTCTGTAAGTCAGAGCGAACTGGGAGCAATAAAGGATTATTTTAATATGATCCTTGAACGCACTTATGACCAGGAAATGCTGGAAGAAATAAATCCGCTAAACGAACTTCACTATGTAAATAAAGAGACACAAGACAGAAAAGTATTCCAATTTGCCTTTGCCACGGTAGAACGCGGGCGCGGTGAAATTTTCCTTCTTGTAACAGTTTACGATATTACAACAAGGGTAGAACTGCAGCAAAGGCTGGCTGAAGAAGAAGCAAGACGGCAGGAGGAAATGCAGGCTGTCTTTGAACTTATTCAGGTTGAACCGGATGTATTTAGCGACTTTATGGCGGATATGGAAAATGAGTTCGAAGAGATTGACAAAATACTTAAAAACGACGCTTTATCTACGCATGACGCGCTTGTCAAGATTTACCAATCTGTTCATGCCATTAAATCGAATGCTGTAATTCTTGGATTAAATATATTTGGCAACAAGGTACATAACCTGGAATCAAGAATAAAGAGATTACGGGAAATGCAGGGAACCGTACCTTTCGGTGAAATGCTGAATCTGACTATGGAGATAGAAAAGATATCCAATGAAAAAGAAGGATTCAGGGATATCCTTAGCAAACTTCAAAATTATGCCGGAAGCGGCAGTAAGAGCGGAACAGGTGAAAAACAAAATATTAAAGTGCTTGTTGAATCACTCGCGAAGACCACTTCCAGGGTCGCCGAAGACATGGAAAAGCATATTAAATTTATCGCGTCTGACATTGACGGTGAGGCTATAGACAAAGGTCCAAGGCGCATAATGAAAGAAATACTAATGCAGCTTATCCGCAACTCCGCCCTGCATGGTATAGAAATGCCGGAGGAGAGAAAAGCTAAAGGCAAAAACGAGACAGGGATGGTGAAGCTCTCCATTAAGATGACGGAAGATCATAAGAACATACAAATAAAACTTACCGATGACGGAAGAGGCCTTGATTACAAAAAGATAGCTGAAAGAGCGTTAGCCAAAAACTTAATTAAAAAAGAAGACGCGAAAAATCCTGACATATTAATGAAAGTAATTTTCATGCCCGGCTTTAGCACCGCGGAAGCAGAAACTGTTCACGGCGGAAGAGGCATCGGTTTAAACCTTGTACGCGACCGTATAAAAGAAGTAAAAGGCTCTGTTAAACTTAAATCGGAACCAGGCAAGGGAACATTATTCTTTATTTCCATCCCTGTTTGATAATCCCGCGCCAATCGCCGTAGTATATTCAGCGCATTCAGGATAAAAAAATTCAATTCCGTACATAGAGGTAACATCGGCAAGCACTTTCCGTCCTATCGGGTTTTTGCTGCCGTTGCCTGTAATAATAACGCGGCTGTAATTTTTTGCCCTTGCCGCAAAAACTGAAAGAACTCCTATTACCTGATACACCATGTTTATTATCGCAAGGGCAATATCCCCCTGATTTGCTGTATCCAACATTTTCCCAAAATTAGAAGCCGTACATTCGCCGTTTAAAAAACTTAATCCCGTATCTGTGATGTCGCCCAATAAAAGATCAACTTGGTTTAATTTTCCGTTCTTTGCCAATTCCATAATATCGTGGAATTCGGCGACAGACAAAAGTTTCTTGCCTAATCCCAATATTGTTCCGCCTCCGACGCCTGAGCCGCCAAAATGAAAAATACCTTTATCGCCGGCTTCGATTATTACGGTTCCTGTCCCGATATTTGTAATAATTATATTATTCATGCCGGAAAGAAACATTCCGCCCTTGCCGATAGCTTCAATCTCATTTACCCTGCCTGTGGTTATGCCAAAAATGTCGTCCTTTATTTTTGACGCTCCGGCTCCGGTAATCTCGATTCTTTCGACAGTGTTTATTTTAATATTGTTTTCAAGAACTATTTTTCCAAAAGCGCCGGTAGCGGCAGTTATTGCGTCCATTGCCTTTGTTTTTATCATCTTAATTATTTTTCCGTTTTCTATGGAAACGGCTTTTGTTATGGTACTGCCAATATCAATTCCTATTATCAAAATACGCTCCTGATTATTTATTTGTTATATTAGCATAAAAAAATTATTGATTCTATAATTACCCAATTTATTAACGGCTTATTGCTAATACGGTGATTATCTAATATATTGATTCCATTATGAATTATGCCGAAGAATCATTAAAAAAACATTACCAGTGGCGCGGTAAATTGGAAATCGTGAATAAGATGCCAGTCTCCACGCGGGAGGATCTTTCGCTTGCCTACACTCCCGGCGTCGCCCAACCATGTCTTGAAATACAAAAAAACCCCGAAAAAAGCTGGGAACTGACGGGACGCTGGAATACTGTCGCCGTTATAACCGACGGTACTGCCGTTCTGGGACTTGGCGATATTGGCCCTGAAGCCGGAATGCCCGTAATGGAAGGAAAATGCGTATTGTTCAAAGCTTTTGGCGGAGTGGACGCAATCCCGCTGTGCATACGCTCAAAAGAAGTTGACGTTATTGTAGAAACGGTAGCGCTTCTAGCGGGGAGTTTTGGCGGCATCAATCTTGAAGATATTTCCGCCCCGCGATGTTTTGAAATAGAACGAAAATTAAAAGCACGTTGCGACATTCCCATTTTTCACGATGACCAACACGGGACTGCGGTAGTGGTGCTTGCGGCGCTGCTTAACGCGCTGAAACTGACAGGAAGAAAAATTGAAAATATCAGCGTTGTTACTTTGGGCGCCGGCGCGGCGGGTATTGCCGTAATCAGGCTTTTACTGGCGCTTGGACTGTCCGATGTGGTACTGTGCGACCGTCAGGGAGCAATTTACAAAGGCAGAGGCGGCCTTAACAGCGAAAAGGCGGAAATGGCTGAAATTTCAAATATGCAAATGAAAAAGGGAAGCCTTGCCGACGTACTGCGGGGAGCCGATGTTTTTATCGGCGTTTCAGCGCCCGGCATGGTAACTGCGGAGATGGTAAAATCAATGGCGCCTAATGCAATTTTATTTCCGATGTCCAATCCAACGCCTGAAATCATGCCGGATTTGGCAATTGCCTCAGGAGCCGCTGTGGTGGGGACAGGCCGAAGCGATTTTGCAAATCAGATTAACAATGTCCTCGCTTTTCCGGGCATTTTTCGGGGTGCGCTGGATGTCCGCGCAAGAGACATTAACGATGAGATGAAAATCGCGGCGGCTTATGCGCTTGCCAATCTTGTAAGTGAAAATGAGTTACGCGGCGATTACATTATCCCTGCGGCTTTTGACCCAAGAGTAAGGGATGCTGTTGTGCGCGCGACGGCTCAAGCCGCAATTAAGAGCGGTGTGGCAAGAGCATAAATTTACTTCTTTATTTATTATTTCTTTTTTAGATTATCAAGATTTTTCTTTGCGGCTGAATACCCCTGAAATGCGGCATAGTTATACCATTCAAAAGCTACAAGAGGATTTTTAGGTACGCCGTTGCCATTCTCATAACACATTCCAAGACAATTCTGAGCGGGAGCGTATCCATGTTCTGCTGACTTTCGGTATAATTCAACTGCTTTTGTTAAATCCGCGGCAATACCTTTTCCAAATTCATAACATACGCCCAAATTATACTGGGCAAAAGCATTTCCCTGAGCCGCAGCCTGTCTGTACCATCTAATAGCCCGCTCCAAATCTTTTGTAACGCCGTTGCCGTTTTCATAGCAAAAACCTATATTACCTTGAGCGGGCGCATATCCAAGTTCCGCCGACTTGGTATAATATGCGACCGCTTTGTCTAAATTCATTTCTACTCCGTTGCCGCTTTCATAACACCAGCCTAAATTACACATAGCGGGAGCATATCCCTGATTTGCCGATTTCTGATAATAATCAAGCGCTTTGACAAAATTATGGGGAACGCCATGGCCTTTTTCATAACAATACGCCAGATTACACTGAGCCGGAGCGTATCCAAGCTCCGCAGCTTTGCGGAAATAATCAAAAGCTTCCGCAAAATTATTTAACATTCTTGCGGCGTTTCCCTTATTATACAATTCAGCAGCATCATTAACCGGCTGACTATCCGCCATATATTCCTCCGTTAAGGACTAATTATCTTCGTTTAATAATGGCAAGAATTCAGTTATAACAGCGTCTAATTCACTTTTAAGCGTGGCCATCTGTTCAGATGAAGCCGTGTTTATACCATCTGCAAGCTGATGTTCTACGCTGGCGGCGGCTGATTGCAGACGGTTCTTCCCGATTTGTCCGGCATTGCCTTTTAACGTATGCACCAGCTTACAAGCCAATTTAATGTCGCCGCTTTCCAATAATTTGTTGATTTCTTCGTATTTATTAATATTTGCTTTAATAAAATATTTTTCCAGCGACTTTTGAAATTCTATATCAGGCGCGGCATCTTCTTTTTTTATCATTTCTTTCTGTAAGTCCGATTGTTTTACAGGCGTTAGATATTTTAACAAACAGCGCCACAATTCCTGGGATGTAAACGGCTTGCCTACACAATCGGCTATACCATGAGCTTTATAAGTATCCATGTCTTCAGTCATTATATTGGCAGTCAAAGCAACAATGGGAATTTTATCATTAAGTTTGATGATTTCAACAGCAGCCTCAAGCCCGTCCATTACAGGCATGTTCATGTCCATAAAAATCAAATCGAATAATTTCTCGCCTTTCCTGATACGGCTTTTAACCATCTCAACGCCGATTAACCCATTCTCTACAATTACAGTTTTTAGGCCAACCCTTGTAAGGTGTTCGCGTATAACTTCCTGCTTCATAAAATTGTCTTCGCATATAAGAACTTCACCGTTAAATATCGGTCTTTCAAGTTCTTTTGGGAAAATACGGCTTTGGAACATTTCTTCCATGGAGACATCTATCGTGTCAAATGTAAGATCAAAGCTAAATCTGCTTCCAACGCCCGGCGTACTGTCTACGGAGAGTTTTCCCCCCATCATTTCTATGATGCTCTTTGTTATCGGTAAACTAAGCCCTGTGCCTCCGTACTTGTTTGCTATTTCTGTTTCCATCTTTGAAAACGGTTCAAATATTACCGCAATCTGTTCGGCAGTCATGCCGACGCCGCTGTCCTTGATTTCAAAGTGTATTGTAATTGATTTATCATCTATGCGAATAATATCAGACACAAGTTTTACCATGCCGGTATTTGTAAATTTTACCGCATTTGAAAGCAGGTTTACAAAAATCTGGCGAAGTCTTACAGGATCGCCGACAGGTTTTTTACCGACGCTCGGTTCGGCATAAAAGTGAAGCAAAATGCCTTTATCTACAGCTTTAGGCATTACCAAGGTTCTGCAGCTTGCGAATAGTTCATGCATATCAAAGGGAATTTTTTTCAATGACAATTCGCCGGATTCAATTTTGGAAATATCCATAATATCATTGGTAATTTGCAGCAGCCAGTCCGCGTTAACTCGGATATTAGTCAGATAATCTTTTGTTTTACTTGAAATTTCATCATCCAGAGCCAAATCGGAAAACCCTATGATACTGTCCAGGGGAGTGCGAATTTCATTGCTCATATTCGCATGGAATGCGGATTTTGATTTGCTTACAGCTTTAGCGGCTTCAAGTTCAGTTTCCAATTCCTGCATACGCTTGTTTAACTCGTCAGTGCGTACCTGCACCAGTTTTTCAAGTTTTTTCTTTTCATTGGCGCGTCTTAATAATAAAATAATTAATAGAGCGATTACGATGACCAATAACACAAGAACAGAAATTAAATTAATGAATCGATACTCAATAAACATATAATACCTTCAAAAAACCCAAATATGGGTAGAAATCTGACCTTTATATTGTACTATAAAAAGAAAAACATGGCAAGTTGAAATACCAAGAATTTATAATAAATTAACAATTATTTGTGGGAATTTGTATCTTTTGTAATATCAGGTGATTTTTAGTATTATATAACCTGTAAGAGAATTTTTCATAAAATACTTTTACCGGCGGCGGCGCGATAACAAAATAATGCGCAGCAAGCTGGCAATAGCGGTGAGCGCTGACGCGACATAGGTTAAAGCCGCGGCGGTTAAAACTTTTTTAACGCCTTTTAATTCATTTTCACTCAGTACATTGTTGGCGCGCAGAATAATAATAGCCCTGTGTGATGCGTTAAATTCTACAGGCAATGTTATAACATAGAAAAGCACGGCGCCGCTGAAGAGAATTATTCCAATATTGAATATCAATGTGGAAAGACCGGAAAGAGACGCGCTGGAAGAAATAGCAAGTCCCGCTACCGCAAGCCAGGGGCCTAATCTTGAGCCAATATTCGCCACAGGCACAAGCGTACTTCTTAAGCCAAGAGGACTCCAGTGCGTGGCGTGTTGAATAGCGTGTCCGGTTTCATGCGCTGCGACTCCTACCGCGGCAATTGACGTTTGACCGTATACAGGCTCTGAAAGCCGTAATTTTTTATCCGAGGGCGAGTAATGATCGGTAAGCGAACCGCCGACAGGTTCAATTTTTACATCGTTGATATTGTTTGTCCGCAGTAAAAGAGCCGCCGCATCGGTGCCTGTTATTCCCTTTGAGCAAGGCACTTTTGAATATTTATTAAAAGTGGATTTAACCATAATCTGCGCCCAAATCGACAAGAGCAGAGTTGGAACGACTAAAATTAAATAATACTCATCAAAACCATACCCCATAATTTTCCTCCATCAATTTTTATCCTCTATCCGCGGGCGGACTGCGCCGCACGGTATATTCAAGTTTTACAGAGCCGTGATTTTCACTGTCTCTTGCCGCGCGGGAAAGCATTTCTTTCTGAACGCGGAAAAGTTTTTCTCCCGCCGGAGGAGCCAACTGCGTCCATTTGCCTTTGTTGTCCAATACGGAAGCCTGACAGTTATCACGGAAATAATCGTTAAGTATATTATACAACTCCGCGCGGAGTTTTTCATCTTGTATTGGGAATAAAATTTCTACGCGGTGTTCAAGGTTTCGCGTCATTAAATCGGCGCTGGCGCAGTAAAGTTCGTCCGCGCCGCCGTTGGAAAAGTAATAAATTCTTGAGTGTTCAAGATAATGGTCGATGACGCTGATTACGCGGATATTTTCGGAAACTCCTTTTATGCCGGGAATTAAAGTGCAGATGCCCCGAACGCACAAGGAGATTTTTACGCCCGCCTCAGACGCTTTGTAAAGCGCTTTTATTACGTCCACATCGGTAAGAGAATTCATTTTTGCCATTATTCGGGCGGGATATTTTTGCTTTGCCCTGTTTGCTTCCCTGTCAATAAGCTCCAAAAAACGGCGCTTAAGGGCACTAGGCGCAATTATAAGTTTTGTCATTGTCTGAACGGTTGAGTAACCTGTCAGCATGTTAAAAACAAGCCCCGCATCGTAGGCAATATCCTCACGGCAGGTAAAAAGACAGATGTCTTCGTAATATTTTGCCGTTCTGTCGTTGTAGTTCCCCGTAGAAAGATGCACATAACGCTTGACGCGATCATTCTCGCGGCGCAGAACCATCGAAATTTTAGAATGAATTTTTAAACGCGAAAGCCCGTACACGACAATAACGCCCGCTTTTTCAAGCCTGTTCGCCCAGGAGATATTCCGCTCCTCGTCAAACCGCGCTTTAAGTTCAACCACCGCCGTTACGTGCTTGCCATTCAAAGCCGCCTGCTCCAAGGCGCGTACAACCGGGGAAAAAGCCGAGGAACCTGAATTAAGCCCGATTCCCGGAATGGCGCCGCCCGTCCTATAAAGCGCGGTTCTGATTGAAATAACCTGTGGGTCTGTCGCGGCTTCCTGAAAAAAGCGAACCACAGGATCAAAAGACTGATACGGCAAATGCAGCATCACATCGCCCTGACTGATTCTGTCCCAGATGGGAGTCTCTTCGTTAAAATCTACAGACTTGTGAATCTTCCAGGGCATTTCAGCCAAATCTTCAAGGTTTGCCACATTGGACAATTCCATAAAATCAACCGGATTTATCGGCCCGTCAATTTCATACAAATAATCGCTATCCAGAGAAAAACGCCGCGCAAGTTCTTCTTTTAATCTGGCGCTTCCCGGAGAATAAACCATTCTGATACAATCCGATCTTCCCCTGCCTTCAAGCACTTCTACCATTGCTTCGACAAAATCTTCGTCTCTTTGTTCATCAACTGAAAAATCCGCATCTCTGTTGATCTTAAACAACATGCTTTCTTTTACGCGAAAACCGGGAAAAAGATAACCGCCCCATGTAATAATTACATCGTCCAATAAAGCAAGCTGAAACTTTTCTTTTCCGCCGCCGTTATGCGCCGCTTCAAATTCCGGCAGCCAGATGAGCCTTTCTAAAACGCCGGGAATAGGTATAATTACTTTTAACTCTTTCGGCGCGTCGCTTGCCACTCCTTCCAAATCTTGAGGCGGAGTTGGATTTTCCGGTTCAAGCAGGAAAACGGCATTTAACAAGCGGCTTTCGATAAAAGGCATGGGCTTGTCATCTTCCAGACGCAGAGGAGTCAATACGGGATATATTTGATTTAAAAAAAACGCGTTTAAAAAATCAAGCAGCGGAACAGACCATGAATCAGGACGTAGAAGGGACAAACCGTTTTTTGCGAGTCCCGGAAATATTTCGTTACGTAAACATTCATACTGCCTGTTCATAATAAAATGAACTTTTTTGGATATGGCCTTTAACTGTTGATCAGCCGTTGCCCCGGAAGGATCAACCGTTCTGCCGGCTTCCGCTTTTTGCAGGCGTTTTAACGCCGCGACTCTGACCATAAAAAACTCGTCAAAATTGGAGGATACAATAGAAAGAAACCTTAATCTTTCAAGAAGAGGCGTTTCCTTGCGTAGCCCTTCGTTCATTACGCGTTCATTAAAGTCCACCCATGAAAGATCGCGGCTGATGTAGGGGAAACTAAGTTTGTTATTTTCGGTTTTGTCCATTTATTACATTATAGACTATTTATATGTTTTTAACACAGGGCTATTTGCCACTTTTATCAAATTTGGCTATTTATTGATTATATTCTGTGAGCGTGGGTGATACTTTTTAACTTTTTTATAGGATACTGCCTGTCCTTAATATTGTAAGAAATTTATACGCCCGTTTTCTCTTTACAGTAACCTACAGACTAATATATCACAGCTTTAGCTGTTTTACAAGCATTTATGCCCCTGATACGGACGTTTTTTGGTGTTTTTTCAAAAACGAAATAACCGTGATAAAACTGTATAAAAAATACGGGCGTATAAATTACACATTTAACGCCTGTGAGGAGATTGACTGTTATGAAATTAAATAAAAATTCATCAATTAAATTATCAATTCTTACAACGCTTTTTATCGCAATAACTTTATCCGGCTGTTTTAGCCACTGGTCGGGCTATGAAGACACCGACAATGATATTGGCATCGACGATAAAGATGTAATTTTTACAATGAAATTTAAAGAAGGTACAGATTGGGATGAACCAGGGAATGAAGATTGGAGCAGATGGTATTATGAAGATCAAAAAGAATTATATGATCTTTCCAAAATGTTAACTGACAATAAGGTATATATTTTTACATATTCATTCATGTCTGATATAGATGTTAATTCATTAGGCATCTATTTTTACAATACAGATTCTAATTGGAAAATGATTACAAATTGGACATATATAATTGGTAATATAAAAAAATATATCAAATATACCGGTAAAATAGTAATTATTCCCAGAACTAACGCGGCAAGTTGTGATCCTAAAAATACTTATCTGCGTTTCGATATTGGTAATAGAAATGTTAACACTCCTGCGACTTTATCTTTTTATGAATTTGAACTTGAACAAATTCCTAAAGAGCCTATCAGTATAGATACATGGACAATTTCAGGTAGAACTCTTAAAATTTCAGATCCCGAAAAAACATTTGCGGAAATTTTACCTGCTTTTGAAGGTAAAACTAACGTACTGCATATTAAACCGGCTTATAGCGCTTATGGCATAGATTATTACGGTGATCCTGTAATCCAGTATGATTTATCCGGTTTTGAAGGGAAAAAAATTGAGATTGAAATGTCCATGAATGTTTATCTGAAGAAAAAAGCCAGAATCGCGTGGCAGATAAATTCTTCAGATCCATATTACCCTGTAATAAGCGGAACCGTCCCGCCGGATGACCGTTTCCCCGATCACAGCGATCCTGCCCCCTTAGATGCAAATAAATGGAAGAGTTTAATCGGAAGTAATACAATTGTCGTTCCTACCACTAGCGGAACTACCGGTAAATTATTATACCTTTCAGGTCAGCAAATTGAAGGCGCACAAGCGTATTTTGCCAATGTTGAAATTACCAAAATTCAAGATGTATCTGATCCGGTAGATTTTATCAGCGTAACCGCCAACGGCTCCGCCTCGCAAACCACAACACAGTTGATGCTGACCTTTGACGCAAATATCCCCGGTCTTAGTACAAGTAACATCAAACTTAGCGGGGTAAACGGCGTAACAAGCAGAACTCTCAGCGTAGAAGGAAAGACATACACTCTGCCTATCAGCGGTTTTACCTCTAACGGAACTTTAAACGTAACGGTCGTGAAAGACGGCTATAACATAAGCGGTTCGCCAAAAACAGTAACTATTTATTATTACAGTAACTAATCGTCTAATATGGAGGAAATTATGACCATTAAAAAATTATCAACATCAATACTTATAACAATTTTTATTGTTTTAAGTTTATCCGCTTGTTTAAGCGAACTGCAAAGCAATTCGGCAAAGATTGTTATTTCGTTTGGCGGCGCAAACCGCGCCGTATATAATCCGGAAGATACGGAAACTCATAAGAAACTTGAGCATAAGATTGTACTTACAAGCGAGAAAGAAACACTGAACTTCACAGCTTCGGGCGGGACAACTTTTGAAACCACTGTAGCGCCGGGTAACTGGAATATAAAAGTTGTTTCTTATCTTGACGGCGATGTTTATGCGGCAGGCTCAAAAGATGTAATTTTATTTTCAGGATTGAATAACGAGACGATAGCCTTGTATGAGGCGCACTTGGTAAAATTTGTCTCTAATGGCGGAAGCGCTGTGCCGGAACAAATAATATTTCACAAACAAATGATCCCGTCGCCATTTCCTGAATCTAAACATGATTCTTTTACGTTTGTCGGGTGGTATGATTCCCTGGAAGAATATTTTGATTTTGAAAAAAAACTAATAATTGAAAGTATTACTCTTTACGCAAAATGGAAAGAAACTACTGTTTCCAAAGATATAATGGGTGATGGTTATGATGATTCGCTTGCGGGAAAATTAAGTTGGATTAAAGACCATGGGGTTAATGGAGGAAATTATATCGTTGAAGTAAAAGCAAGTGATACTAGCGCTTCTTATGATTATTCACTGCCCCTTCCCTCCGATAAATCGGTTAGCATAACATTGACAAGTGATAAACCGGAAATGAAAATCATAAAACGCAGCGGTACCGGTACTCTGTTTACATTGAATTCCGGCGTTACTCTTACATTGGATAATTACATTACTCTGGAAGGTAATGATAGTAATGACAGCGCTCTGGTTATCTTAGGTGGTAATTGCAAATTTATAATGAATCCATTATCCAAAATTACAAATAACCATAGCGTTAGGGGCGGCGCCGCCGTACTTGTATATAACGACGGATATTTTTTAATGAACGGGGGAACTATTTCTAACAATAAAAGCGATGGTAATGGCGGTGGGGTAACTACATGGAATAATGGAGAGTTTGTTATGTTGGGAGGAATTATTACCGGAAACCATTCGGTTATGGGCGGCGGCGGAGTAACGGTTGGCGGAGAGTCAACCTTCACCATGAAAGGCGGAGAAATCTCCGGTAATTATGCTGACGGTGTTGGTGAAAATGGATGGCATCAGGGAGGCGGGGTAAATGTTTGGGCAAAGTTCGTCATGGAAGGA
>JGI20170J14366_1000074_pt1 | contig 30450 bp, 25 predicted proteins | sample TergutNc150P3_FD_14366 | JGI IMG/M metagenome (IMG submission 14366) | reverse complement strand
CCGGGAATCGAACCCGGGACCTGCGCATTACGAGTGCGCCGCTCTGCCAACTGAGCCATCCTGGCTAAATAATAGCAAAATTATAACAATTATCCCCTTATCTATTCAACAAGCCGCCCCCGCTTGCCTTTGCAAATACTTACATTCTCCGCCTCAATAGGGTATAATAAACAAGTCAACAAAAAGGGGGCGTTAAATATGATTATTTTAACATTGAATTGCGGATCTTCATCCGCTAAATATCAGGTGTTCAACTGGGAAACCAGAGATATCCTGGCGGTAGGCATTGTCGAAAAAGTTACCATCGGCGGGTCGTTTATTACCCACCACGCAAAGGGCAAGGAAGAAGTTACCTTTGAGCATGATTGTCCTACCCATACGGACGCTATTGAGCTAATCATCAAAACTCTTACAAGCAAGGAAACCGGCGTTATCGACGATATGTCGGTAATAAAGGCTGTCGGACACCGTGTTCTGCACGGCGGAATGAAATTTACAAAGAGCGTTATCGTTGATGCCGCCGCAATGGCGGCCTTTAACGAGGTTAAAGATTTGGGGCCTCTTCACAACCCGGCGAATATTATGGGTATCGAGGCGGCGCAGAAGGTTATGCCGAATGTTCCGCATTGCGCGATTATGGATACGGCGTGGCATCAAACCATGCCGCCTGAATCATACATGTACGCAGTACCGAAAGAATGGTACGAGAAATATCAGGTGCGCCGTTACGGTTTTCACGGGACAAGTTTCCTTTATACAGCGAAACGCGCGGCCGTGTTATTGGGGCAGGACCCTTTCAAAACAAATGTGGTAATCTGCCACATCGGGAACGGCGCTTCCGTGAATGCTGTCAAGGACGGCTGTTCTTTTGACACCTCTATGGGTATTACACCTCTTGAGGGGCTTGTCATGGGCACACGCTCCGGCGATATCGATGCCGCTCTGCCCTTCTATATTATGCGAAAAACAGGTATGAGCGATGCCGAAATTGAAACCGCCCTTAATAAAAAATCGGGGCTTTTGGGTTTGACGGGCAAATTCGCTGACAGGCGTGACATTCAGGCCGCAGCGGTCGCAGGCGACAAACAGGCCCTGCTCGCCCAGTACATCGAAGCCCACCGAGTAAAAAAATATATCGGCGCTTATTGGGCGGTTCTGGGCAGAGTGGATGCGCTTGTTCTTACAGCGGGCGTCGGCGAGTTTGCGTGGTTCATGCGTGAAAAAATCCTTGAAGGTCTGGAAGGCATCGGCATTGTTTACGATCCACGCAAGAATAAAATATCCTGCACAAGAAACACCGAAACGTTAATCAGCAAACCTGAATCGAAGATACCGATATACATCATTCCTACAGATGAAGAGCTTGTAATGACGGAAGACGCTTACGCTCTTATGAAAGGCACTTACGATACGCATACACGTTTTACATATTCTTTCCAGAGCAAGAACTATGTAAACAAAGGGCGTGCCGAAAGCCTTGTACACGATCTGGAAAAACATCCTGAACTTGCGGAGATTATTGCCAAACCAAAATGAGCGAGATACTTTGCATTGGGAATCCGATTGTTGATGTGTTTGTAGATATAGACAGCGCACTCGCAAAAAAATACGGGATAGTTGATCCTGTTCAGCATATTTCATGCGAACAGGCGGAATCGCTTTTACGTGAACCTTCGGTTAATTTTTCAAAAGCGGTAAAAAGTTCCGGCGGCGGAGCGGCAAACGTGGCGAAAATAGCGGCTATGCTCGGAATGAACGCCGCTTTTTCAGGATGCGTCGGACAGGACGAACTTGCCGCAATCTTTGAAAAAGAAATTACAGGCGCAGGCGCAGGTGTCATTCTCTCAAAATCAAATGAAAAGACAGGCATCTGTTTTGCCTGTACTGTGGGCGGACAACTGCGTTTTGCGGCAAGTCCAAGGGCGGCTCTTGAGTTAAACGAATCGCATATCAACGAAGAGTTAATCGCCGGAGCGGAAGTTGTTGTCCTGGATGGATATATTCTTGACAGGCGGCCTTTGGTTCAGCACATACTTATGTTGGCAAGCCGGCTAGGGATTCCCGTCGCTCTTGACGCCGCTTCTGTTCTTCAAGTTTTAAGCAAGGCGGAAGAAATTCTCACATACAGCCGGACTTATCCGTTGTTTGTTTTTATGAACGCCGACGAGACTATCGCTTTTTACAATACAATAAGAAAAACCCACGATGAAGAAATCGCATCAACAGAAAAAGAAAAAGAAGAACTGATCTTAAACGACATCTGCCCTATGTTAAAAATAATTACAGACGGCGAAATATTCCCGATTATTGTTGTTAAACTCGGAGGTCACGGCGCAGTAGTAATCGCAGGCGGGAATGTTTACCGTGAAGAAACATTTACAATTACACCCAGAAACACGGTCGGAGCGGGAGATGCTTTTTGCGCCGCTTTTATATCCGCATGGTTACGTGACAACTCGCTTTCCGAATGCGCTGCCCTTGGAAACAAGGTAGCGAGGGAAATCCTTGAAGTTCCGGGAACGCATATTAAAAGTACAAAATTAAAATCGTTCGCAAAGGTTTTACAGAAATAAGTTATAGTAAAACAGCATCCGCTATCTTTTTGGCGGCGGCTTTGTCGAGTAATTTTTCTATAATAGCAGCCGCAAATTCACCCGCCGTTCCTGCGCCACGGCTTGTGATGATGTTTCCGTCCGTTACTACACGGCTGTCCGACCATTTGCCACCGTCGCAGCAAGCAGCGTTTACTTTTTCTTCCATTCCGGGGTAACAGGTAAAATTTTTACCGGCAAGCAAGCCAAGGGGAGCAAGCACAAGAGCGGGAGCGGCGCATATTGCGCATACCGTTTTTCCGGCCGCAGCCATGTTTTTAACGAGCGAACCTGTCCCTTTTGAAGACGCAAGATTTGTTGAGCCGGGCATTCCGCCGGGAAGGATCACGGCGTCAAAGCCGTCTGTTCCTTGTTTTTCAAGCTCGGCAAGCGTAGTACAGGCGCTCACCTTGATACCGCCCCATTTGCTTGTTACGGTCAAACTTTCGGAAATTGAAACGGTTGTAACTTCTATACCAGCACGCTGCAGATAATCAATAGGCGTTACCGCCTCGACATCTTCAAAACCATCCGCCAATAAAACAAGCGCTTTTGCCATTACCGGTTCCGCCGTTCTTCTTCGGATTTACACTCAATGCACATAAGAGCGTAAGGAATAGCGACAAGACGATCCTGAGGAATCCGCTTGCTGCACTTAATACAATGACCGTACTTTCCCTGTTTTATGCGAGTTAGGGCGGATTCAATCAATTTAAGCCTTTTTAATTCCTGAGACCCGATAGCCTCTATCATTTTCCGGTCTATGTCATCGGAGGCGACATCGGCAAGGTCTTTGGAATCCATTCCTTCCATTATTCCCTTAAAGTCCTCGTTACTGGCTATCAAATTGTCAACAATTTCGGCTTTTAAGGCGGAAAGAGACGCCTCCATTTTATCAAGAAATTCCTGATCAATCGGCGGTAGTTTTTTCTTTTTCTTGCCGGTCGTTGCCATAAACCCCTCCAATGGGCAGATTCTGTAATTAAATTTAATAAGTATTGATGTAAAAATACAAATTTGTCAAGTAAAAAAATAAAAAAGTTATCCAATATCTCTATGTTACCGTATTTCCATGATTAATCTTAATAATACTCTTGAAATTATTGATGTTTTTCGATATTTTCATTTTAGATGTATAAACCGTTTAAAACACCGGTAGTGCAGGCTTCTCCTGACATAAAAGTCGGAGAACCGAGGGTATCAAGATTTGTATTTTTTTTACTTAGGCTTTTAACCAAAGGTTATTTGTTTCTGTATTTCGGGATTACCAAAGTTGTTCTTAAAGGCGACATTCTCGTTCATGCGTTTAAACGGGCGTTGGCGGGTGAAAGCCGCTGTATTATCGCTTTCCGCCATCCAAACGGGGGAGAACCCCAGATTCTGACATTTTATTTTCTTTTTAAACTAAAGCAATACGCCGCTAAAATGGGGGTACGTTTTAACCGCAGACCTCACGCTGTATTCGCATACGGCTATGAGGTTCTTCGATGGGGCGGATGGGTGGCCCGGTTTATCATGCCGAACGTCGGAGCCATGCCTATCTATCATTCAAAGCTTGATTCAAGGGGAATTGCGAGGCTTCGTAAAGCCATAATTGAAGGGCCTTATCCGCTTGCAATCGCTCCGGAAGGACAAATTACATATTCCGCCGATACAGTCTCACGGCTTGAACCGGGCATTTTCCGCATTGGTTTTCAGGCAGTTCAGCAGATGGCGGATAAAAACATTAATTGTCCTGTGGAAATTCTTCCGGTATCAATTCATTTTCGTTTCGGCATTATCGGAAAAAGATCAAAAGAACGCCTCTTAAGAAAAATTGAAAGTTATTGCGGCTTTCCAAAAAAAACAAGAAAACTTCCATTAAATGAAAGGCTAAAACTTTGCAGGGATTACATTCTTGACGTAAATGAAAAACGTTACAACATAATCAACGACGGTTCCCTATCTTTCAATGAGCGCCTTGATCGCCTAGTCAACGCCGCACTGGAAACCGCCGAAAGAATGCTTGGCATAAAAAGTGAAGGCGATTCATTTACCCGTATGCATAAAATTCGCCAGATATGCTGGGATAAAATCTATATACCCGGAATAGACAACCTTGATCATCTTTCATATATTCAGCGCAATGCGGCCGATCTTGAAGCGGGAGAAGCATGGTATATCGGACGCCATCAGGAACTTGTAGACTTTTGCCTGTTCTTCCGCAATCCGCCTCCCACAGAAGAATCCTCCCTTCACCGAAAGGTTGAGTACATACAAAATCTTTGGAATTTTGCCAGCCGTACTATGGGCGGAGCGGTAGAAGACAGAAACAATATTTTTATACGGAAAGTAATTCTTCAACCCGGACCAATCATCAATTTAAGCGATTATCTTCCTGAATATAACAAAGATAAAAAAACAACAATATCCACGGTAATGTCGAAACTGGAAAAAGCTTTTGTCGATTGTATAGACGAAGCGGACAGAACAGAAAAAGACCGATACAAGTAAGAGGAAATATGAAATATAGTATAATATTTATGAGATAAAAATGGATATATATTCCGTATTATCCAATTATTGCATTATTGATCCATATCGGTAATGTTAAAAATTACGATTGACAAGCATATATCATTATAATATAATATTAGAGGTTGTTATGGATATAATGAAATCAACAGAAAGAAAAAATAAAAAAATGAAACTGATATGATAAGGAGAAAATTATAATGTCAATACTTGCAAAAACGCCGCCAATGGGGTGGAACTCTTGGAATACATTCGGAAATAATATTAACGAAGAACTTGTTAAAAGCATAGCTGACGCTTTTATCCAATACGGCTTAAAAGACGCAGGTTATCAATATATCGTTATCGACGATTGCTGGAGCGAAAAAACACGAGATATAAACGGACGTCTTGTTCCCGATAAAAACAAATTCCCTAACGGAATGAAAACTCTTTCCGAATATATCCATACAAAGGGCCTGAAATTCGGAATATATTCCTGTGCGGGAACACACACTTGCGCCGGGTTTCCGGGCAGTTTCGAGCATGAGTTTGTTGACGCAGTTACTTTCGCAGAATGGGGCGTTGATTATCTTAAATACGATTATTGCTATAAACCGCGCAATGAAGCGGGCGAAGATCTGTATAAACGTATGGCGTTAGCCTTACGCAACTGCGGACGCAATATAGTTCTTTCCGCCTGTAATTGGGGCAATGACGGCGTTCAAAAATGGATAAGGGAGTCAGGCTGTCATTTGTACCGCTCAACAGGCGACATTCATGACAACTGGAAATCAATCGAAGGAATCATGCTGTCCCAGCTAAATAATTCCTGCTTCAGCGGAATAGATTGTTGGAACGATATGGATATGCTCGTTGTAGGTATGAGCGGCACCGGCGAAAACGCATATGTTTTAAGTACAGGCTGCAACGAAACCGAATATAAAACTCATTTTTCCGTGTGGGCAATGATGAATTCCCCTTTGATGATAGGTTGTGATATACGCAATATGTCAAAGCAAACTGCGGCAATTCTTACAAATAAAGATGTAATAGCTTTAAATCAGGATATTGAAGGGCGTGCCCCTTACTGCGTTCGTCAATGGAATAACCTGGATAATGTTTTCTCCCTTGTTAAACCGCTTTCCGGCGGCGACTACGCTGTAGCAATGGTAAACATCAGCGATGTTAAAGCGGAAATGTCTCTGCAATTCTACGATATAGGGATGCCTTACGCTTCCGGTCTTGGTTTTGAATTTTACGATTGTTGGAAGCATGAGGTTACCGGCTTCTTTACGGAACGTGCTTCAATTGACATTGAACCTCATGAATGCCGTGTGTTCAGATGCAAGGTAAAAAAAGCATGAAAGTTTGTTTGAATTGCGGTAAAGAAATTCTCGGAGACGAGTCTGCCATTTACCGTAAATTGATAAACAAGACGGCTGAAACATTTTTATGCATTCCATGCCTTGCAAAACATTTTAACTGCAAAGAAACATACATTTATGATCTTATAAAGCATTATAGAGAAAACGGAATTTGCTCTTTATTTAAATAACAAGAAATAATTACAGGTTAAATATATTGTATTATAACTATATGTGTATTAAAAGGTATTGAAGTGATGGATAGATAATTAATATGTATGATAATACATCAATACCTCGCCTAACTTATTGATTCGTGTGGTTCGTTATATCTCCACAACCCCGTCAAAGACTTTTACGCAATCGCCTGTCATGTAAACGGCTTCATCGGTATAATTTATGATAAGATTTCCGCCGGGAAGCTGTACTTTTATGTCCTTGCCTTTTTCGCTGTATCCTGTCAGAACGGCGGCAACAGCGGAGGCGCAAGCTCCGGTTCCGCACGCCTGCGTTTCTCCGTTTCCCCGCTCCCACACACGTATCTTAAGATGATTCTTATCCATCTTTTCGACAAATTCCGTATTTACCCTTTCAGGGAACAATGGGTCGTTTTCAAACAACGGACCGATTACGCTCAGGTCAAGTTTTTCAATTCTTTCGCAGAAAACGACGGCGTGGGGGTTGCCCATCGAAACACAGGTTATTTCATATTCCTTACCGCCTATTTTTACAGGCCTTGCGATTATGTTCTCGCCGGAAAGATTAACAGGTATTTTTTGGGGGTGAAGTTCGGCGCATCCCATGTCTACTTTTACCGATGATACTTTTTCGTCCCTTGTCGCAAGAAAAAGATCCCTTATGCCGCTTAACGTCTCAATCCGCATTTTTTTCTTCTTTACAATACCGTTGTCATAAAGATATTTCGCTACGCAGCGTATAGCGTTGCCGCCCATTCCGCCCTCACTGCCGTCAAGATTGAACAGCCGCATTCTGGCGTCGGCAACGGCGGAGCGCATTATAAACACAAGCCCTTCGCTTCCAACGCCTGTGTGCGGGTTGGCAAGGAGTACGCAAAGCGATTCCGGCGAATTAATTTCCATGTCAAAACAGTTGATGTAAATATAATCATTGCTGCAGCCGTGCATTTTTGTAAACGGAAGCTGTATGCGGGCGCTCCGTAAATCGTTTATATCGACAAGTTCCGTGTTTATTTCGCTGTAATCGGAAAGAAGCGAATCCGCAAGAGCGTTTGCCGTATCAATTGATGTCAGGCACGGGACGCCCAGGGAACAGGCTTTTCTGCGGAGCTTTACATCGTCTAACGCAGGGTCTCTTCCCTTCTCCGAAGTTGAAATAATATAGCTTATCTTTCCGCTTGCCAAAAGCGTTTCGGTGTTAACCATATCGTTGTCGCATATTTTATCTATTGGCTGGACATTAAAACCTTTACCCGCAAGGAAACGAGCGGTTCCCCTTGTCGCATAAAGAGAAAAACCGCACTTGGCAAATTTTTCGGCAACGCCGGCAATCTCGCCCTTGTCCCCGTCACGGACTGTAATCAATACGCCGCCGCCTCTTAATATTTTATAACCTGCGGCGACAAGCCCTTTAAAAAGCGCTTCCTCAAGATTTTTTCCGAGCCCCAAAACTTCACCCGTGGATTTCATCTCGGGGCCAAGGTGAGTATCAAGGCCGGTAAGCTTTTCAAACGAAAAGACCGGAACTTTGACGGCGATATAAGGCGGCATCTTCGCTATCCCCGATGAATATCCAAGAGAGGCAAGAGTCTGACCGACGCTTACTTTTGTCGCAATCTCGCACATTTGAACGCCTGTAACTTTGCTTATATACGGAACCGTTCTGGACGCACGTGGGTTTACCTCAATTACATAAATGTCATTCTTGTAAAATACATATTGAATATTAACAAGGCCCCGGACATTCAATGCCATGCAGAGCTTTTTCGTAATATCATAAATTTTTCCGGCAAGGTCATCGTCGATATTCAATGCGGGATAAACGGCGATACTGTCGCCCGAATGAATGCCTGTTCGCTCAATATGTTCCATAATACCGGGGATTAACATATCAACGCCGTCGCAGATTGCGTCAACTTCAATCTCACGCCCGCTAAGGTATTTGTCGATAAGGACGGGGTTCTCCTGTTTTGAGCGGAGGATTATTTCCATGTATTCACGGATATCTTCCTGCGAGAAAGCGATTATCATGTTCTGGCCGCCAAGCACATAGGACGGACGCATAAGCACCGGGTAGCCGAGTTTATCGGCGGCGTCAAGCGCCTGCTTTTCCGTCATAACGCCAAAACCTTTGGGGCGTTTTACATCTAACTTCTCAAGGAGCGTGTCAAAGCGCTCCCTGTCTTCGCATATATCAATGCTTTCAGCGCATGTGCCTATTATGCTTACGCCTCGTTCGTGCAGTTTCTTTGTCAACTTGATTGCCGTTCCTCCGCCGAACGCAACGATAACGCCGATTGGTTTTTCAATTTCGATAATGCTCATAACATCGTCAATGTGAAGCGGCTCAAAGTAAAGCCTGTCCGCCGTGTCAAAATCCGTTGAGACGGTTTCAGGATTATTGTTTATTACGATAACCTCGTAGCCCATCTTCCTTAACGTCCACACGCAATGAACACAGGCGTAATCAAACTCAATCCCCTGCCCTATCCTGATAGGTCCGCTTCCAAGAACCACGACCCTAAGCTTTTCGCTCTTTTTAATAAAGGGCAGAGCTTCATTTTCACCGCCGTTTTGAATCGAATAAAAGTACGGAGTCTTTGCCTCAAATTCGCCGCCACAGGTATCTACCATTTTGTAAATCAACGGAGAAGGGGAAGCGGACACGGATACAGATGCGCTGTCTTTGATATTTTTTAACCCGTTCAAGAACCAGCGGTCTACCTTGGTAATCGAATAAAGCTCATCTATGCTGATGCCCCGTTTAATCGCCTCGTATAACACAAAGAGCCGCTCATCGGTAACCGTTTTCAGCAAACTGCGAATTTCAGAATCGGTATTAGCTGCAAGACGAGGAAGCTCAAGGGTTGTAAGCCCAATCTCAGCGCCTCGCACCGCTTTTATTATCGCCTCTTCAAAAGTATCAGCGATTGACATTACCTCGCCCGTCGCCTTCATCTGGGTTCCAAGTTCCCTGCTAGCGTAAACAAATTTGTCGAAGGGCCACTTTGGAAATTTTACCGCAACATAATCAAGCGTTGGTTCAAATGCGGCGAAAGTTGTCCCCGTCACCGCATTGGTAATTTCATCGAGGGTGTAACCAATGGCTATCTTTGTCGCCACTTTCGCAATGGGATAACCTGTCGCCTTGCTTGCAAGAGCGGAAGAACGTGACACTCTGGGATTAACCTCGATAACAGCGTACTCAAAACTGTTAGGTTCAAGAGCAAGCTGAACGTTACAACCGCCTTCTACTTCAAGCGCCTTGATAATATTAAGCGAGGCGGAGCGCAGCATCTGGTACTCCCTGTCCGCAAGAGTGACGGCGGGGGCGATAACAATACTGTCGCCCGTGTGTATGCCGACAGGATCGAAGTTTTCCATAGAACAGACTGTAATTACATTTCCCGCGCGGTCACGCATTACTTCAAACTCGATTTCTTTCCAGCCTGCGATTGATTTTTCTATCAGCACCTGATGAATCGGCGATAGAGCGAGACCGTTTGCCGTTATCTCCCGCAGGCGTGTTTCATCTACGGCGTTGCCGCCGCCTGTTCCGCCGAGCGTGAAGGCGGGGCGCACAATTACAGGATAGCCGATCTCTCCTGCGAACTTTACCGCCGTTTCAACATCGGTTGCGATTACGGAAGGAACCACAGGCTGTCCGATACTTTCCATGGTTTCCTTGAAAATTTTTCTGTCCTCGGCTTTGTCAATTGTTTGCGGAGAGGAACCGAGCAGTCGCACGTTCATTTTATCAAGAAAACCGTCACGTGCTAACTGCATGCACAGCGTAAGCCCCGTCTGCCCGCCAAGCCCCGATAAAATGCTGTCGGGGCGCTCTTTTTTGATAATGCGCTTTACGGTAACAAGGGTAAGAGGCTCAATATAAATTTTATCGGCGATATTTTTGTCGGTCATTATTGTCGCCGGATTTGAATTGACAAGAACGATTTCGATTCCGTCTTCCCTTAGAACACGGCACGCCTGAGTTCCGGCGTAATCAAACTCGGCGGCTTGCCCTATAACAATGGGGCCGGAGCCGATTACCAAAACTTTTTTTATATTTTTATCGAGAGGCATTTGCCGCCATCCTTTCTATAAACCGCTCGAATAAAAACGACGTATCTAGCGGCCCGCCCCGCGCTTCAGGATGAAACTGCACGGAGAAAGATTTGCCGTAGTCCATCCCCTCGCATGAGCCGTCGTTTACATTGATAAAAGAACTGTTATCCGCAATTACCTCGTAACCGTGGTTTTGGCTTGTAATGTAAACCTGCCCCGTCTTCGTTTCCTTGACAGGCTGATTTGCTCCCCTGTGTCCGAATTTCAATTTCCTTGTGGAATACCCTTTTGCGCAGGCAAGAAGCTGATGACCCATGCAGATGCCGAAAATTGTTATGCCGCTTTTTTCAAGCGTGCGGATTGTGTCAACAATACCGGCGTTTCCGGGATCTGCCGGATCGCCCGGCCCGTTGCTGAGCATTACTCCGTGCGGCTGCGTTTTTAAAATTTCCTGCGCAGACGTACCGCACGGGAATATCCACACCTCACAGTTGCGTGCCGCAAGAGCCGCCGCTATCCCACGCTTTGCGCCAAAGTCCAAGAGCGCTACACGCCTTTGAACTTTGCCTGAGACTGGAGGCACTTTGGTAACTGTCATCGAAGAAACCGCTTTAATCGGATTAATGATTGAATAAGCTTTGGCTTCGGCTCGGTCTGCGGCCGACGGCGGAACGGCGCAAATTTTACCGTTCATAACGCCGTTATTACGGATAATTTTTGTAAGGGCACGTGTATCGATACCGCACATCCCGATAACACCACGCTCCTTCAAAAAAGCGCCAAGCGCATTCTCACTGCGGAAATTGGACGGAGCAGCGCAAGGGTGTTTTACAATGTACGCTCTCGCCCCAATCCCTGCGCTTTCAAAGTCGGGGGGAATAACGCCGTAGTTGCCTATAAGGGGGAATGTTTGAAGGACGATCTGTCCGTAGTAACTTTGATCTGTAAGGGTTTCAAGATAACCGGTCATGCCGGTTGTAAAAACAATCTCGCCTGTAATACTGCCATGAGCGCCAAAGAATTTGCCTTCAAAAACCGTCCCATTTTCCAATATAAGATAAGCAGAATCGCTCATTTAACGCCCTTGTTACAGTTTGCTGAAAAAGGCGGAATTTGTCAAGATATTAAAAACCCCGTCTGTCAGACGGGGTAACGCTTCTAATTTTTTACCTGCAGCAGCCGCCAAAGCCGCTTCGTCCAAAAGGTCCGACTTGCCTTCTGCGGCCGGAAAGATTACGTGGTTGTCTGGAATCATCGGGACCTTGCGATAATCTGTTGCTATTGTCTCTTCTTCCGTATTCGGGAAAGTCATAGGATTTTCCGCTGATTGTGACTTTAACCGGACGAATAAAATCTTTAAATCGAGAGCCTTCGACAGAAACTTTTGCCCCTTCCTTTAACCCGTCGATAAAACCGATATAACGGTTCAGCACCGGAACATAGTAAACCGAATCACCGCTTGCCACAGAGACAATGCCTTTTTCCAACTTTAAAACACCATCTACGGTTACTTTGGTTACTTCGCTTTTCCGGTCGTTTCTGTCCGGACGATTTTCCCTGTTTTGGGCAAAAGCTGTTCCCGCCAACAAGACAGAAACAAAAAGAAAAACTGCTAATCTTTTCACATAAACCTCCGCAAAAATTATGATAATACCCGGCGTCTTTCTGCCGGATAACATTATCGTATCCGTTGTTTAATTTCGGATACTCATCTATATAACCAAAAACCGAAAATAATGTTACAATAAATTTATGAAGAGCGTATTTTTTTATAAATATCAAATTAACAGGAAATTTGTTGTTAAGCTTGGAATAGCGGAAAACAACGGTGAGGGGAAAACCGCAGGCAAGGCCGCAATTTGTTACATTTTCCTGAATGCCGTCAACACGCCTAACGGCTATACAAAACAGGAAACTCCATTGATAAAAAAAGCGGCTCGGCAGTTTAGCGAATATTTTGACGGTAAACGAAAAAGTTTTGACCTGCCGTTAAGCCTGCAAGGGACGGATTTTCAGAAAAAGGTTTGGAAAGCTCTGAAAAATATTCCATACGGCAAAACCATCAGTTACGGAGAAATAGCGGCAAAAATAGGCAATCCGAAAGCGTGCCGTGCCGTAGGCCTTGCGAACAACCGCAACCCTATCTCTATTATTATCCCTTGCCACAGGGTAATAGGCCATAACGGAAGCCTTACGGGTTACGGCGGCGGACTTGAACTAAAACAACAGTTATTGGATTTGGAAAAAAATTCTAACCGTGCTGGGCGGCAAGAGTAATCAGGGAAATAAGTAAAATTACCACAAGGGATACAATAATTATTGTAAGGGCGGCGGCAAATCCAAGGCTGATAATAAGCCAAATACCCACCGTGTTTAACAAGTTACGGTAAAAGAAAACAAGACCGTTAAAAACAACGGGCAGAACGGGAAGAAGCAGGAAGAAAAAATACCTCGGTCTTTTTTGGGTTCTGTACCGCCAGCCTATAATAATAACGAAGATTGCCATCGGCAGGAAAAATACAGTGGAACTGATACGGTTCAATATCTCGGCTTCAAAAATCTGCGAGACATATCCCAATGAGCCAAGTTGTTTGGAAGCGGTAAAAAGCTCATCAACCTGAAGAGTCGATAATCCCTGGCGCACAGTAGATAAAAGCAGAAAATCTTCATAACTTACATCAAGCATAATAACAGAAATATTTTTACTGCCAAGAAGCATCTCGCTTTCCCAGCTTATATTTTTATTATTACGGTCCAACACGTGAGTTATAACCATTATCTTGTTTTTTCCGCTTACAATGACAGGCAAAAGTTTCGCATAAGGCGCTCTTATGCTTATATAAGGACGGGACAACACATCGAATTCCATATATTCCAGTCCCATGCCGTATGCGAAATCTTTTGATGTTGAAAGATTGGAAAAACGCAGTACCGACCTGCCGTTTTGAGTCGGCAAAGAAAATAACGCTCCTGTCAGTATTTCTCCAACGGACACCTGCATCTCGTCAATAAAGAACGTATAATCTTTTAACCCTCGCTCGCACGCCGCAAGGAAATTCTTTGCGTCAGGATCATCCGGAGTTGCGGTTAACAGTTCTTGAAAAATATAAAAAGCGGCTATCCAATCGCTGTTGTTCATTGCCTGATAACCGGAAAGTTTTAATTGAAACAGGGAATGCATTCGAGTTTCTCTTGCGCTCGGCGCCTGGGTCTCAATTGTATTCCATGCGTCGCTTGCAAGGCGTGCGGCGGCGGCTGCTTCCGGGCTTCCATCCTGCGCAAGCCGTCCCGCAAGAACAGCCAGCCAGTGCGCGTCAAAATAACGCCTTTCGGCAAAAGCAGTCTTGCACATAGCAAGCGCGCTTACGGCGTCTAACGGCTGTTTTGTACCGGACAATGTTCTGATTTCCGCACCACGCCATTCTCTTGCCAAACCTGCGCGCGCTTTTTCTTTTCCTTCAATCTCTTCCAAATATAATTTATAAAGATTAATCTCTATCTCGGTTCTTACATCGGATAGTTCCGGACTGTTTTCCCACACTTGATCGCAAACGGCAAGAAACTGGGACGCTTCCACCCATTCGCCCGCCTTAGAGTACTTTTGCGCTTCATCTTTCGCAAGATGGTACATTTCTCCCTTAAAGTGCATATTGCCTTCGGAATTCTTTACCATAGGATAAGCGAAAAAGAAAATCGCCGCATAAACAACGGCCGCAAAAATAGCAATTAACACGGAAGATACCAACCGCTTGAAAAATATATCTGAAAAACTTGGATAGTCTTCTTCAAATGATACTATGCCGAAAGGAAGCACAAGCGAGGAAAAAACCAAAGCGGGAAATAAATTAAACACTTCCAGCGCACCCTGTACCAAACGCCAGTTACGGGAAAAAATCAACACAGGAGGCGGCGTGCCCGGAAAGGCAAANCGGAAAATCATAATTAATGCGCAGGAGACAATCATGTAAACAACAAAAACCCAAAGCGGAGAATGTGTTTTATTATTATAAGTCATCTGTATTCCGCCTTTTTATTATAAAGACTAATATCGCATATACATTTACTAGCAGGCCGAACGCAAAAAAAACAGTCGGAACCGCCATTGAGACAGGCAGTTTATTATCCAAAAATGAACCGATAATTTCCTGCATTTCGGGAGTATTTAAAAAAGTTTCAGCGGCAAGAATACCGCGAAAAGCAAGAGCGCCCAAGAACAAATCGGCTAACGGCCATACGCTGAACTTAATGGCGAAACCCAATGAACTCATAAGAAAAATCAAAGCGCCTGTGTAAATAAAATACGAATGCTGCCCTTCCATGTAACGCTTGAAAATCTGCGCCTCGCTGAGTTTTAAATCGATGGAGACGCTTTTTAAAAACCACGGAGTATCGTCGCCAAAAGGAATAGGAGGAAGGTCAAGGTTTGCGCTAGATGTGGATTCAATATACTGTAACGGCTGACCCGGTATAGCGGTTACCCTTGGACCAAGCGGTTCCGCCGGCCCCTTTAAAAGAATAACAGCGGTTTCATTTCTGTTAAGATTATTGGAAAGAATTAACCCGCTCTCGCCCGCTTGCTTAACGGATGCTACAGCGGACGGAACATTTTTCCATTGATACAAGGCGGAAGAAACACCGAAATGAAATATTAAAGACAATACCGTTACACTAATTACCACCATAGGCGCAAAATATTTTCTTCTTGCGCCATAACTTAAAGACAGAAGGATGGTTATATGCATTGTCAGCGATAAAGCCCAATGTGCGGCGGCAATGAGCAGGGTTAAAGAAGTTTCGGGCTTTGGCGGCAGGTTTTGCGCCCACTGTACCCTCAAACCCAAAAACCGGATACCTGCAGCCAAAAGAAAAAATATGAGAAAAGTCAGAGTAAACAAAACCGACAGTTTGGCAAAACCTCTCATATTTTAAGATTAACACGGCGATAACAACAGCGCAAGAGCCGATTGAGTAAATGGTCAAAATAAGCGATAATTATATGATATGAACGCTCAAATAGCGGTTTTAGGCGCAGGCGCATGGGGTACGGCAATAGCCAAAGTGATCGCCGAAAAAGGAAATGATGTCATTATCTGGAGCTTTGAAAAAGAGGTCAGTGACGACATTAACCTTAGGCGGCGGAATTCCAGATATTTGCCGGACGTTGAACTGCCGGAAACAGTCACATCTACCATGAATATTGAGGAAGCGGCGGAAGGGAAAAAGTTCCTTATATTTGCGTCCCCGTCCCTGTTCCTGCTTGATACGTTAAAAAAAATTCTTACGGTAAAATCCATCCGTGAAGGGGAAACCTGTATTGCGGTGTTAACAAAGGGGTTTCTGCCGACCGCAAACGGCCCCAGATTAATTATTGAAACAATGGAAGATTATCTGCCCGGCTTTTACCAGCATTCACTTGTTTACATTTCAGGCCCAAGCCACGCAGAGGAAGTATCCCGGGGCAGGATTACAGGGCTTATAGCCGCAAGCGAGAACGCCAAGAATTCCATCCGTTTCAGGGATTTATTAAAAGGCCCGGGGCTTTTCGTTTATTCATCTTTTCGATGTCCACGGAGTCCAGGCGGCGGCGGCGGCAAAAAACGTAATAGCCATCGCTTTCGGGATGTTAGACGCAATAAAATCAATCGGCGGCTCTGATATGTTCGGCGACGGCACGGAATCTCTTTTGCTTGCGGCGGGCTTAAACGAAATACAGCTTCTTGGAAAGGCTCTCGGCGCAACTCATCCCGAAACATTTACATCAATAGCCGGTATCGGCGATTTGGATGTTACCTGCCGCTCAATCTACGGCAGAAACAGGCGTTTCGGCAGGGAAATAATCGAAAAAAATATTTTAGAGCCATATAAGGATTTAGACGATCTGATAAACCGTATCGGAGAAATAAGCTATCTTCCCGAAGGCGTAGCGGCGGCAAAATACACCAGAATCCTTGCGGAAAAACACAAGCTTAAAATGCCTGTTTCTTTGGGATTAAGCCGGATATTAAACCGTGAGTTAGACCCTTATGAATTTATACGCAATTTCTTTGAAGACTTGAGGTAATCGTGTTAGAAAAATTAACAGGAAAGATAACGGACGCTTTTCGTTTTGTAACCGGAAAATCCACAATTACCGAAAAAAATATTGAAGACGCCGTAGAAGCCATAAAAATGGCGCTTCTTGAAGCGGATGTAAACCTGCGTGTCGTGCGCCGTTTTGTTAATTCCACTATCGAGGAAGCAAAAGGTGAAAAGGTACTGCGTGCCGTTGATCCCGGTCAGCAGTTTATAAAGATAGTCCATGACAAACTTGTTTCCTTCCTCGGAGACGCAGACCCGTCAAGCCGTGCCTTAAAATTACGAGGCCCCGATGTAATTTCCACAATACTTATGCTTGGCCTACAAGGCTCCGGCAAAACCACAAGCTCGGCAAAACTTGCCCTGCGCCTGAAAAAAGAAGGACGCAAACCGATGTTAGTCGCCTGCGATCTTGTGCGCCCAGCGGCTATGGAACAGCTTGCCGTTCTCGGCGGCCAGATTGGAATTCCCGTTCATAAAGAAGACGGCGCAAAGGACAGCGTCAGAGTGTATCAGGACGCTCTTGTTTGGGCAAACCAAAACATGATCGACACAGTGATCATTGATACCACAGGCCGCCTGCAAATTGACGAGCCTATGATGCAGGAACTTTCCCGCCTTAAAGACGCCTCAAAGCCCGATGAAATGCTTCTTGTAGCCGACTCCATGACGGGACAAGCCGCCGCCGATATCGCCAAAACCTTTGACGAAAAAATCGGGCTTACAGGCGTTGTGCTTACAAAGTTTGATTCCGACACAAGAGGCGGTGCGGCGCTTTCGTTAAAAACCGTTACGGGCAAACCGTTAAAATTTACAGGCACAGGCGAAAAGCCCGAGGACTTTGAGCCCTTCCACCCCGACAGACTGGCGGGACGAATTCTCGGCATGGGCGATGTTGTAAGCCTTGTAGAAAAAGCGCAGGAAGTGATTAATGAAAAAGAAGCTCTTGAACTCCAGAGGAAGATGGAGAAGGAGAACTTTACTCTTGAAGACTGGCTTTCCCAGCTTCGAGCCGTAAAAAAAATGGGCTCCCTTCAAAAAATGCTTGAAATGATCCCCGGAATGCAGGGACAGATCAGCGAAGATGACATTAACAAAGAAGAATTAAAATATCAGGAAGCTATCTTAAGTTCCATGACACGCAAGGAAAGAGCGAACCATTTAATCATAGGTCCGCCTCGCCGAAGCCGTATAGCGAGAGGTTCCGGCACATCGGTCGCCGAAGTAGCACGCTTAATTAAAAAGTTCGAGAAAATGCGCGGCATGATGAAAAAGATGGCGAAAGGCGCAAGAAGCGGCGCTATGAACGGAATGATGGGCGGCATGCCAGGATTCCCGCAGTAATTTTTTCTTTTTCGTGTTGGTTTGCGGTTAAACTTTTTATATCAGTCAACGGGTTCGTTTCTGTTTGTGCGAAACGGCATAGCGGCAAGGCCGTTCTTTGCGTATAACGGAGTAGGTCCGAATTTGTACCATGCGTAATGCGCCCTTTTTGGCTGTTGTACGTTATCCGAACTTAAGATTACGCTACCGCCTTCAATTTCAGCTTTAGCGGGATAGTATTTACCTTGATCTCCTGCAATCTCAAAACTTGCGGTTATATCGTTAACGCTGCCGCAAAATTCAAGACCGCTTTCTACGTTATTAAAATGAAGACGCAGAGTGTTCCCCTGTTCTTCCGCCCAACCGAAGGCAGGCGCATCCGCCTCAATATCCTTATTGTAGACTTTTTTCAGCGCCAACAGGGCAAGGCGGAAGCCTACGGTTTGCTTGTCGAACGGGTGGATATTGTCAAATTCTCCACAGTCTATGATTACAGCCAACGCCGTATTTGCGATATCAAGAGAAGCGAGGTATTGACTTTCTCTTAATAAGCACCAATGGCGTGGAGGATTTCCCGAATCTATATCCTGACGGGAAGCGTACATAGGCAGTTGTACAAACAAAAACGGAAGATTGTAGTCGTTCCAATCTCTGCGCCACTGTTCCACAAGGTAGTACATCATTTCACGGTAGTCGGCGGCACGAAGATCGTCCTCCTCTCCCTGATAGTAGATAAATCCCTTTATGGCAAAAGGAGCGGCACGCAGTACCCTGGCCGTATGAAGATTTGCCGGGCAATAAGGGCTGGTTCTTCCGGCAGGCTGAGGCCAGGGACATTCTCCGCATTCTTTGTTCAGAACTTCCCAACTTACACCGGGTTCTTTTTCCCTGCGGGCTTGTATACGCCCGTCCCAGAGCCGCCACTGTTCAAAGTAATCTTCCATTTCGGCATTGTACTGCTCATCGGTCTTAATGCCGATTCTTTGCGCATAATCATCTATAAAACGCCTGCCCGCCGTAGTCTTTTTTAGCTGTTCTTCGCTCATCCATGCGCTTATTGATGTGCCGCCCCATGAACAATTAATTATTCCGATGGGGATTTTAGTTTCAGTATTAATTTTTCTCGCAAAGAAGAACGCAGCGGCGCTGAGCATTGCGGCCGTATCAGGCGAACATTCTTTCCAACAGCTTTCAGATTCCTCACGCAGATAGTCACCGTCTACAACAGCACGTTTAACTACCTGATAAAAACGTATGTTGGGATTGGCACAGGAAGCAAGTTCGGCTTTTCCGTTCTTGCAGTTTACAAGCTCCATCTCCATATTGCTCTGGCCGCCCGCAAACCATACATCGCCTGTTATTACATTGGTAAAACGAATTTCCCCGGTTTTATTTTTGAAAATTATTTCGCCTGATACGCAGGCGGGTAAAGGCGGGAGCGCAAGACTCCATTTATTGCCGCAGACCTTTGTTTCTTTTTTTATGGTATTATTTTTGCTTTCCCAAATTACAAAAACAGACGAGCCTTCTTCGCCACCTGTTCCCCAAAAAGTAACAGGCTTTCCGTGCTGTAAAACCATATTATTTGAGAAAATAGCGGCAACGCTAAACTTATTTTGATCTTTACTTGTCATTACAGATGAATCACATCTTGTTCTTTTTTACCCAATCGACAATTTCATCGATCTTGCCGAAGACAAGGCCTGTGACAGTATCGGCGCAGCCGTAATAAATCGCCACTCTTCCCGTGTCCTTGTCTACAAGAGAGGCGACAGGGAATGTAACATTCGGAACGTCTCCGGCCAACTCGTAAATTTCACGAGGGTTAATAATGTAAGGATTTGCGCGCGCAATAATTTTCCAGGGCTTGTCAATATCAAGCAGGGCTGCGCTGAACGAGTAAACAAAGCCGTTACAGCTTGTCAATACTCCGTGGAAAAATAACAGCCAGCCTTCCTTGGTTTCAATCGGACACGGACCGGCTCCTACTTTGGTGCTTTGCCAGCCGCCGGAAGGAGACATAACATGGCGGTGTTTTCCCCAATAAATCAAATCAGGGCTTTCCGAATAAAAAATATCGCCGAAAGGAGTATGACCCGAATCGCTTGGGCGGCTGAACATGGCGTAATTTTTTCCTATCTTGCGCGGGAAAAGAGCGCCGTTGCGGTTGTAGGGCATAAGAGCGTTTTCCATTTGATAAAATTTTTCAAAATCATAGGTATAACCGATACCAAGGTTAGGACCGTGATAACCGTTACACCAAATTATATAATACCTGTCCTCAATAAAAAGCACACGGGGATCGTATTTGTATTCGGAATCGGGTACATCAGGATTGTCTTTGATAAACTTAATTGTTTCATCTTCGATAGTCCAATTAATACCGTCCTTGCTCCTGCCCGCGTGAATATCCATGTGACGCGCAGTATCATCGCAGCGGAACACACCCGCAAACTCTCCCTTAAACGGCACAACGGCGCTGTTAAAAATACTGTTAGATCGTAAGGTTAAATCCCTGGGAATAATCGGGTTTTTCGAATACCGCCACATAATGTCCTTTTTAGGATCGCTTGATGACGGCCTGTCTTCCCAGGGAATGTTCGGCAGACTGTTTCCGTTTACGATGATACTACTCATATATATACTCCATATAGTGTTAAGCTGAAAAATATTCCCGGCAATGATAATTACCGGGAATTAGCATATTACTTATTAGCTTCGTTTATTTTGGTATTCCAGTCCTGAGAAACCGACTCAATTAACGAGGCAGGTTCTCCGTCAAGATACCACATATTCCATGCTATATCACCGCGTTCCAAACCATTGATATAGGAAAAGTATTTTATCATGCTGAGTTTAGGATCACGGACAAGCGCTAAAGTCTCGTCAACAGCGCGGGAATCACGGAAATAATTGTATTGTCCTGATTTCCAGTCGTCATCAACGGGAGTATACCACAATGTCACTGCCCATATAATTTTTTCAACTTCTGCGGGTTTATATGTAGCGGGGACGACCATCAGGTTATCACGGCTATACACACGATAGGTAGAAGATTTAGGTCCTTTGGGAAACAGTACCATGCCCCAATCATCCTTCATTTTGCTCAATTCAACAGAACTGCTGTTGGCAACCCATGATTCATCAATCCTCATCGCTACCTTTCCGTCAATAAACTCGGATTTGTACCAATCCCAGTTGCTGCCATCCGGTCTCGGCTTCAAAACACCTTCGGTATTTAACTTGATGGCAAACTGCAGGGCTTCAAGGAATTCAGGCCTACCGGTAGCATTGACCAATAAACCTGTCTTGGGATCCTTGTCTACATAGGTAGCGCCGTTACTGGAAATTATCGCATCAAGTATTTCAGTAGAAAGATCTTTGGGCATGGCATAAGTATCAATTTTGCCGTCGTTATTTATATCCCGTGTCAGTTTTTTACAAACATCAAGGAAGGCATCCCATGTCCATGTGCCGGCTTTCTGCATATCATAGGGAAGGTTGGGATCCAGACCTGCTTCCCTAAACAGCCGCTTGTTAAAGAACAAGGCCTGGAAATTGTTTAAATTGATGCCTACCGCAAAGGCGTAAGGTTTACCATCAAAAGTAAAAGAATCTATCGCAGGCTGGTTAAATTCTACCGGTAAATATCCCTTGCCGATAGGCTTTGGATTTTTGATGCTGTTGGGTAAGGGAGCAAGCAGGCCTCGTGCTCTCATCGCCATAGCCCAGTTAGGCTGAAGCATAAAAACTTGAGCGTCTGGTGTTCCTGCCATAGTAGATATAACAGCTTTCTGCTGCATTCCGTTCCAATCGGAAACGGCTTTTTCTCTGATAGTGACACCGTATTCCTTCAGTAATTTTCTACGCTGTTCAAGTACTTTTTCAGCATTGTCATTCTGCGGCTTTTGGGTATCAACGTCATAATCCGCCCACCAGTTGCCGATAATAATTTCCATGCCCTTAAGGTTTGCACCTCTTTTGCATCCGCTCAACACAAGAAGACTCGCTAAAAGCACCGACGCAAGCATAATAACCGCGATCTGTTTGTTTCTCTTCAACATTTAATTCCTCCTCAATAAATTATCTCAAGCGGTATGCCGCAGAGCGGTATCCGCATTGAAACCTAAAACAAAAGCAACCGGCTTTTTCGGTCACCTACATCTTAATACCTGTCTGACTCAATGACTCAACAAAAGCCTTTTGAGCCGCCAGATACAGTATAATCAAAGGGGCAAGACATATCAACATACCGGTGGCTATAATTGCCTGGGTATATCCCATAGGCGCTGCCGTATAAACAGCGCCGACGCTGCTGTTCATTGCCGCCCACCACGCCCCCAACTTGTCGGCAATCCCGCTTAAACCCACTGATAACATTTTATAGTTATTTAAAAATAATGTCGAGTAGAAAGAATCTGTCCACTGCCATACAAAGGAAAACAACAAACATGAAGTGAGCATTGGCGTCGCATCGGGAAGCATTATCCTGATAAAGGTCTTAAATCTGCCGCAGCCGTCCACATAAGCCGCTTCTTCAAGCTCTTTGGGCATACCCCGGAAATATTGCCTTAGCATAAAAATATACAATCCGCTTTTCAAACCCATGCCCGTAGCGGAAAGCAGCCAATAACTGGCGGCACTGTTCAAAAGATTAACCGGACTGCCCGTTATCAGCCTCAGCAGGCCGAATATGTCAAAAAAACGGAAATTAAGGTAAATCGAAGCCATGATAGTCTGGGGCGGCACGACGATAATCAGTAAAACACACATAAACCAGAAATTTTTCAGCGGAAATTTATAACGGGCAAAACCATAGCCTGCCAGAGTACAAGCGGAAACTTGTAAAACCGAACTGACTAGCATGATAATCATGGTTTGCAGCAACGAAGGCCAAAAATCAAGCAGTTTGCCTGCCACCATATAATTCCCAAGGGTAAAATGACGGGGAATACTTACAACCGTACTGTCGTACAAATCCTGCTGTTCCATAAAACTGACACTGAGTTTGTCCAACAGGGGCTGCACTATAAGGAAACACAGGCCAAAGAGCAATATAGCGCGGCAAATTTTATACGCTATATCAGCAATAGTTTTTTTAAGATGGTATGAGCGGGATATATTACCCCAATCCTCCGGTTTTTCATCTTTATTCATAGTAATACACCTTTTTGGAAATTAACGCCATCGCAATACCGATGATCACAATGACGGCAAGAAAATATACCCAGGCCATAGCGGTGGAGAAACCATATTCCATATACTGCATCATGCGTACTCTTATTTTTTCCATAACACGGTTATCGGTTCTGATAAAATAATCCACAACACTGTAAACAACATTAACAAGTATCAATGGGCTTACCATAGGGAACGTAATTTTCCAGAAACATTCCCAGCTTGTCGCCCCCTCAATTTTGGCTGCCTCAAACATACTTGGCGGAATCGTTTGCAGGGCGGAAAGAAAGATAATTATCTGTATGCCGGAAGCCATCGCTATATCGTAAATTTGATTAACAGTATTAAAAATATACCCCATAAAATCGCTCGCCGCTCCTTCAGAGACCAGTATATCTTCAAGCACGCCGGTAATTGACGACTTCATCAAATTGTCCCTTTTAATGATTTCCTCCATGCTGCTTAAAAGGGTATTATTTGTTTCAAGTCCGATCATGATACCGGAAGAAAGAATTACCGGAAGAAAGAAAATCGCCCGCACAAACCCCCTTGCTTTAAATTCCTGATTTAATATGAGAGCGACAAACAGGCTGAAAATAATGACCGCAGGAACTATCAGTAGCATACGCCCGACTTCTTCAACTAGCATCCGGTTAAATTCAGGATCGATCATAAGGACACGCTTTAAATTATCCATACCGGAAAATCGCATAGAGAATTTGTTTCTAATCAAGTCAATATTAACATCACTGAATACCATGCGCAGGGATTCCTGAATGGGCAAAAACATAAAAAACAAAATGCCGATCAGGAACGGTAAAATAAATAAATACCCGGCAATGGCATTTTTACCTTCCAACGTCAGGGAAATTTTATTGTTCTTTTTTATAAAATACATTAGCTGCCCCTCCGTAATATCGTGTAACTGTGCGCATTAATAACAACACCGCTATAATTAACATCGTTGTCCGTACTATTTACTATAACACGCCTTCCGTCTTCATATTCGGTAAGCGTCAATCCCGTGGATATAATGACATGATTGGTAATCGCCTGAGCATACAATCCGGCAAAATCCATTGTAAATTTTTGGTAAAGGGCATTGGCATCCGGCGCCCATTTGTCATACTCATTGGCATAAAATTGCCTGAACTTCGTTTCCTGCAATATGGTGGTTTCTTCGTTCATAAAACTGAAGTACAGCCCCGCCCCGCTTTCAACGGTTTTAAGAAGATTTTTCGTGTAATCTTCGGCAAGGTTTATTGCCTGCCCTGTATACGGCACAAGTCCGTGAAGAACAATCTGGTAAAAAGGCACAGATACATCAGTGATACCGAAACCTTGATCATCAAGGGCTATATCGGTAATGAAACCTGCCCAAGGCACAGCATAAGCATAGCCTGTGTTTATCATAACACCGGCTCCCCTGCCTGTTAATTCATTAAGCTTTTCCTGCCGCATCTTCATAGATGCTTCACGGCTGACAAGTCTTTTTTCATTGTAGTCGCCTGAAAGTTTTGAACCTATGCTTCTGAACGCAATGTTACGCAGGTTATAATTTACCGATTCACGCATAAACTTGTCTATCAGAGACATCATATACACGGGGCGGGCTATGTAACTGAGCTTGCCCCAACGGATACGCTCCCCGAACCAGACAAAGCTAAAGGGGTATTTTTCTATCCGTTTACGGTTTATATAGCGGGCTGCGTCCCGGTACAGATCAAAACCGTCAAAAGGTTTGACATTCCTGATATAAAGAAAATCAACTTCGGGAAAAATTTCATAGCCTTTTCTTTCTGCGGCAGACACCATTTCCGCAAAATCATCTTTACTGCCAATTTCGTTTATCAATTTTATTTTCCCCGGTATTGAATGATCAACACTGCGGTTAAACCAGCCGTTAAGTTTTATCCGTACATTTTTCCAGCCCCATTCGGCAAAGTCATTAATCATATCTTCAGATTCTTTATAGGAAGTAAGTTTCAGGGGCAGATCAAGCGGTATACCCAACCGGTGCTGTGTTTTGTTTACAGCGCCTACAATCTCTATGGCGATGGGTACGCCGTTTTCCGCATATTTACCCAAAGACGGATATTTGCGCATAAGCCATGAACGGTATTCTCTCGCCATGCCAACATAGCCGTCTTGAGCGCAGGGAGTATAGCGCAGGGTAATACCCTCGCCTGCGGGCGGACTTTTCTCGTACAGGTATACCGCCCTGTCGGAACGTCCTGAAATATCAATTACCGCACCATGAACTACGTTAAAGCGGGGATACACATTGTTCCATGAACTGCTGCGCCCAGATACATCGGCACGCACTCCCGCATACGAAGCGCCTTCTTCAATGACACATAACAGGGCATTTCCGTTTTTCTGTATGCCAAAGACAGGGAAAAGCGCTTTGTTGTCATTAATTATCTCGTTTCGCGGCATCGCCTCATCCCAACCGTACACATCGTTGTTATACGCTAATTGATTCTGTTTCCCGTTGTTAAAGCGTATCAGCGCTCCGCTGCCGTCGGGAACAAGCAAGTAACCTTCGTCACTTGTGCCGCCCGCTCCCATATACGGCAGAAGGCTTAACTGCGTTATGGGATATGCTAACCGGTACGCTAATCTGTCAAAAGGCACATTGAGCAGCAGAGATCTCCCGTCAAGCGTATAACGCAGCGTTATATTAAATGCCGGTTTGTCCTCGCCTTCGGGCGCCGTATAGAAAGAAGAATCTTCGGAATAGTCATCGTATGTGTACCCTGCCTGAGCGAACAATCCTTCCATTGTTTCTTTAATATATTCCTGAGTTGTATCACGCAGCACATACATTTTTGTCCGGCTGAGATCAGGGAAACTCGCAAGAAGCGCATTTTTGTTATCGCTTGAGCGCAGATTGTTGATGTCATAAAGCCGGTAACTTGCTTCAACTTTGCGTCGGTCGTCAGGCTCCATGTTTTCCAAAAATTTTAACATTCTTTGTTCAGACGCTGCCGGAGGAATAATAAAACTGCGGGCAATATCGCCGATTGAATAACGAACTTCAAGCGTATTATCCGTCAGGGAATAATCATAAGCGCCTAACGCCACACTGTTAATGCTTGAATACAAAGTCATGCCCACGCCGGCATTGTCTGCGTATTCCAGAGAGAACTGAGACTTTATAAAATCTTTTGTTACCACATCGGCAAGCGGATCATTTGCGGCGCCTTCAGGATTGGAGCGCCATTGTACGCCGCTTGCCTTGTCCTTAAGAATTATTTCCGCTGTTTGCGGCAAGAAACGCAGATGTAAATATTCATTTTCAAGAACAAGTTCTTCCTTACTGCCGTCATTTTCAAAAAGAGTAATGGTTCTGACTTTAAGGGTTTGTTTATTACAAGAACCAAACATAAGGAGAATAAAAATAAAAGCAATTATCCTAAAAAGCTTATTCACCTTTCCTCCTAAAGTACCCTGAAAAGTATTTCCTTATACAAGGATACAAAGTAAGCGATAGCGTCGCTGACAAGGCTGAAAAAAACAACAAAAATAAAAACAATTACACCCATCCCGACTACGGTAAGCAAACTGGAACCAATAGTTTTCATTAATGAATAATCGTGAACCATCATCATTGCGGAAAGCATTAATAAACCTGTCCACAGCGCTGAAAAACCGGCAAGCACCCAGTAAATTGCGCCTTCTTCAAAGGTTATAACCTGGCTTAACAGTATCATAACCGCATTAATGATTACATAAGGCGCAAGCGCATAACAAACAGCCATATATATTTCATGCATTCGCCCCTTGCCGTCCATAAGCGTTGTCAGGCTCCAGTTTGCGACAGTCCATAATCCCACAGGCAGTAAAATTCGCATAGCGACAATAACAGAGTTAAAGTATTCCAGGTTTATTAAAACAAACTGGAAATTGGTTAATGTAAGGCGAAGTACTTCCACCACAACAGCAAGACCGATAATAATATTTGCCGCACCGATAGAACCCCGCTTTTCATGCGTTAAATCCCAAAAACCATCAAGCGGGTGAGTACTCACATAAAGCGAATATTTAAGAGTTTTTCCCAAATTCTTCCACCATTCTTTGCTGTTAAGGTATTTCATACTTCCTTAATCTCCTTGATGGTTTTAATAATAAATTTAATAACAGGCGGTAGAAGAATCAAAATTCCTATAATTAAAAGTATCCACCAGAGATTTTCCTCCATCCATTGTTTGCGGTATAATTGGAAAGCTTTTCCGTAACCTTCACGGTAATGTTTTAACTTATAATACTTCATTGCTTTTTGAAATTCTTTCTGCCTAAGCGCCGCCCGGCCTATTCCAATGTAAGCCAAATCATAATTTCCGTTAATTTTTAAAGTTTCTTCCCATATTACGGCTGAAGATTCATAACGGCCGGCTTTGTATTCATCTAACGCTTTATTAATTAATAAGCCGTAATAGGTAAGATCAAAGCGTGTAAGAGCGGCGGCTCTTGAATCAAGAGCATATAAAGAATATCCCATTCTATCAAGAGCGGTCGGCTGCTGGAATGAGCCTTCCCGGTTGCCGACTCCGCCGAAAGCGTATAACAGATTTCCCTGAAAGTCATACATAAAAATACGTCCGCGCGTCCTGTCAAAACAAGCGTAAGAATCGTTATCAAAGGCTGTTACGTCTATAAACCGGGAACGGCCTGATATGCCCCCCGCATCACCTACAGCTAAATCCCCCACAGGATCTTCATAACCGTTACGAATTAAAATATCCTGACCCATTGCGTTAAGCCGCCTGACAGGATCTGTCTGCCCCATAGAATTGGTAACATAAATAAATCCGTCCCTATCCAAGGCAATATTGCTGTACTCGGTCGGAATAAAAAGATCCATGCGTTCTTTTTGCGCCTGAGTAGAAAGAATTTTCCAGATATAATCAATAGGATTAACAAAAACCTTATTCGCTCCCATATAACCGGAAAATTCCCACCGGTTGTCAAACTCCATAAGTCCTTTGTTAATGTTACGTGCTTGTATAAACACACGGTTTGCAAAATCAACAACTAACTTTACGGGAATAAATTCAGTATCCTTGTCGATGCTCTCATCTTCCGGTTTATTGATTGTATGAATATAATTCCAGTTATTATCAAGTATAAGTACACGTTTATTATTTGTGTCTGCGATATAAAGATTGCCGTCCCTATTTTCAAAAATATCCATAGGATAATTAAACTTGGTTTCTTCTCCGTTAATTATTACGGAAGAAACATTTGCTTTAACAGTATGTTTGCCTTTTTCATCAACTTCTAATTTTATTATCCGGTTGTTGCCGGAATCGCAGATGTATACACGGTTGTCACGTATAAATAGTCCTTGAGGGTCCCTAAAGTGACCAATACCCAAAGAAGTTCCAAGTATATAATCACTGACACGATAAGCGTCCGGCGAAGCGACCTGCTCAAACCAAAAATCATAATTGTAAGTGTAGTTTGTAGGTTCCGCAAAAGCATGGGTTAATGCAAAAAATAACAAAAAAATAAAAACTGTTTTTTTCATTCTTTTATCCCCGAATTGGCCATTGTTTGCAGAACATTGCTTTGAGCAAATACAAACATTAAAATAGGAACGATCATAACAAAGAGTGTTACCGCCGCCCCTACGCCCGCACGGGCAACGCCTGTAACAACAATCTGCGAAAGCGCAAAGGGCAAGGTCTTTAACTGTTCCGAATATATCATGTTAGACGCCCTTAAATTCCAGAGATTCTGCACGGAGAAGATCATTACGGTAAGCCATGCGGGTTTTATCATAGGCAGAATGATCCAGATGAAAATACCGAATTCTTTAGCGCCGTCCACGGTTGCCGCTTCCAACAGAGAGTTTGGTATAGTGTCAATAAACTGCTTCAAAAGGAAGAAACCGATTGGAAAGGCAAAAGCCGGAACTATAACCGAAAGGAAAGTATCAACCCAGCCGAGCTTTGCCATTACAAGGTAGTTGGGAATTGCGGTTACATAACCGGAAAACATAAGCGTAATGATAACGCCCTGAAAGAAAATTTTAGCGCCGGGAAAATTATATTTGGAAACAACAAACGCACCCATTGAGGCAAAGAAAATTAAACCCAAAGTCCCAATTGCGGTAATAAAGACAGTGTTAAAAATATAGCGGGAAAAAGTAACCCAGGATTTACTCATAATAATAAACAGATCCTGAAAGTTATTTATCGTTGGATTGCGCACCCAAATATTCGGCGGGAAAAGGAAAATTTCATTTAACGGCTTGAAAGCGTGATTAATATTAAAAACAAGCGGAAACGCGAAAAACACGCCAAAGACAGTGAGTAACGCAATAATAAACGCATCGCCGCCGTAGGACCGGTTTAACCTTCTGCCGCCTATCAGTTTTTTGGGTTTCTTCGCCATATTATGTCCCTACCCGCTTTAACATTTTTTGAATAACGGCATTGCTTACAATCATCGAGAAAAACAGTATCGTCGCTATCGCTGAAGCGTACCCCATCTCAAAACGTGTCGAGCCGTAGTCGACAAGATGGTTTACAACCGTATGCACGGCGTAATCCGTACTTGGGAACCCCGCAAGGACTATTGTTACATCAGCTACGTTAAAAGCCTGGGTGATCGCCATAACAGCTCCGAACATTAACATTCCTTTCATGTTAGGAAGGGTTATGTACCAAAGTTCCTGCCAGCGGTTAGAGATACCGTCCACAAGTCCGGCTTCATACAAAGTCGGGTCTATAGTTGAAAGACCGGCAATAAAGGCAAGGAAGCCTGCGCCTAAACTCATCCATCCATAAGACAACTATCAGCATAACGGGCATCATGTATTTTGGGTCTGTCAGCCAAAGAATGGGCTGATCAAGTATTCCAAAGTTCATTAACACGCCGTTTATATAACCGTAAGCGTCGCCTGAGAAAATAAGCGTCCAAATCATAAAAGCGCCTGTTGCGAGAGACGGCGCATAGAAAACAAGGGTTACAAAGGCACGGATATAACGGGGTAATTCATTTATAAACCAAGCAAACAAGAAAGCCATTATATACCCGATAGGACCTGTAACTGCCGCAATAATAAAAGTGTTCTTTACAGCGATTAAGAAAACATCATCGGCTAACAGCAGGTTAATATAATTACGCAAGCCGATAAATTTAGGCGGCTCA
>JGI20170J14366_1000072_pt1 | contig 30701 bp, 28 predicted proteins | sample TergutNc150P3_FD_14366 | JGI IMG/M metagenome (IMG submission 14366) | reverse complement strand
GTTCGTTCCATTGCAACATTCGGCGCATTTGTTGAAATTAAAGAAGGCGTTGATGGCTTGATTCACGTTTCTGATATGAGCTGGACAAAGAAAATTGAGCATCCCAGCGAAATGATTAAGAAAGGCGACAAGGTGGAGTGCGTTGTGCTTGCGGTGGATAGCGAACGCCGCCGCATTTCTCTTTCCATGAAGCATTTGGAAGATGATCCTTGGGATTCCGTTGAGAGCGATTTCCAGATAGGTGCAGAGGTTAAGGGCAAAATAATTCGCCTAATTGAACGCGGTGCAGCCGTTGAACTTAGCCGTGGCTTTGAGGGTCTTGTTCCGGTTTCAAAACTCGGCACAGATTACATCAAAATTCCAGCCGAAGCATTCAAGGTTGGCGATGAAATTCCTGCCACAGTAACTGAGCTGAACCACAGCCAGCGCACCATTTATCTATCTGCGGCAGATTATTTCAAAAACCACCCCGACGAACTCACCGCTTGGAAAACAAACCACAGACCAGGCATGAATTCAACGGAAAAGAAAAAGGATAAGAAAAAGAAAGAAGAGAAAAAGGAACAGGAAGCGTAACCAGCCACTCCTGTTTTGAATAACTATTTACAACGTAAATAGTTATTCAATTCCCTCAACATTTCAATCTCAAGCCGAGTCGCTGCGAAAATTTGCTCTGTGATTTCAAGCGGAGTTTTTTCGCTTGTGTCAATAACCAAATCGTAGTTTTTTTCATCGGCAAAGTCAACTCTAAATTTTTCAATAAATCTGTTCCGCATATTTTCATTCCGCTTTCTAATACTCTCAAAATCTGTTTGCTCCTTGTTTCTGCCGGCTTTGGAAAGCCGTTAAGCGAAAATCTTTTATGCAAATCTTGCAAAATTTTATTCGCGAAAAGTATAATTTATCGGTTACAGAAGATATTGAACGTCAAATGATAAAAATTTATAAAGGAGCAAGAATTTCTAGGCAGCGATTTTCAAAAATCGGAAATATTGTTTTAACTTCCCCCTATCAGCAAAACCCAGCTTCGGCTTTGGGGCATGTGTTTCTTTTGCAGGCAGATTCGCTTCCATATCCGTTATGGAACACAATAGAATTTGTGGCAGAAACAGGTGATGCCAATAAACTCAGCTATATAACAAAAGGCGTATATGGCGGCTTTGCGGCAAATTATGAAACAATTTGCTAAAAAACACTCTCGATTCTGTTCAAGAAGCTCCCGTTTTGCTAACCCCGCAAAATTTAATCAGGCTATTAAATGAAAGCGGCTGGGAAGAGTTTAAAACCGCAATAACAGTTTCTTTTCTATTATGCTGAGATTTTATTGGGGAATTTAAATGAAGACAATTATAAGGAGGGAATATTCTGTTCCAAGATTTGCAATGCGTATTCGCTTTTTTTGCCCCTATTTAGCGAATACTCATTGACAAACATTTTTATATGCTGCAAAATAACCGCATCATCTTCTATTTGAGCCAGTTTTCGAATAAAATCGCTAATAGGCTCTTTGCGCTCCCAAGCCAATTTTAAACTTTTTTGAACGCATAAATCCATCTCTTTGGCAAGTTCTTCGCCCAAACATTTTTTTATAACCGTGCATCCCAGAGGAATAGGGGCTTGCAATTCCTGTTCCCAGAATGCACCCAAATCCGATATTAAATGCAAGCCATCTCTCTCCCATGTAAAGCGGTGTTCGTGTATAACCACCCCCTGTTTTATTTTTTTTTCGCAGAGCTCACGGTAAAGTTCATCGAATTTCAGGGTTTGAGGCAGAGGGGTTGGAGTATGTGGTTTATTTTTTTTTAGCCAGAAATTGAACAGGGTGGCAGCGGTTGTCTGTTTGCCGGGTAAATAGACCGGAAATTCGGGTTCAAATTTTTTGCTGAAAGAAGAAAGCAACAAGGGTCCGCAGCCATAACCCATTGCTCCCCCGCTATCCAAAATTCTGTAATTGTCTTTAACAAATGGATACACAGCACAGCTCACCTTTGCCATATCTATGGTTCCGCTCAAAACTCTCTCATTCAATGTTTGAACATCGGCATATTCAACGGAAATAGGGCAAGGGGTTTTAACTTTGCCTTCAATGAGGTTTTGATAAATAAAGGTATCGTTTGGGCAAGGTGAAATGCCTAGTGAAATTGTCATGTTTTCAATGTAGAAAACCATTTGGCACGTTTTTTGCAGTTTAAGCCTTGTGATTCGCTTTTTTACATTTTTCTGTGTTATTTGGGTTCAAATGGCCTTTTCGCAAGCCACCATTGCCCTTAAAGCTCAAGCCTTGGTTGAGCCGGGCCTTATTCGTTTGGGGCAAATAGCGGAAATTAGCGGCGAAGAAGCTTTGGTAAAAAAAATTTCCGCTTTGGAAGTAGGCAAGGTTGGAGAACCTGGGCGAAAAACTAGGGTGACTGAAAATGCCCTGAAGAATTTCTTTCTTAAATCGGTTACCAATAATCAAAACATTGTTTTTAACGGAGCAAAATTTTGCGATGTGGCTGCTCGTTCCGGGCTTGTATCCGCAGATTCTCTGAAAAATCTTATGCTAAAGGAAGTTCGCCTGCGAATGCCGGCAAATTTGAAAGAAGGCAAAGACTGGAATTTTGAAACTCAAAAAGTACCAAACAATATAGCAGCACCTGAGCGAGGCGGGAAAATTTTAATTAGCCTTTCCCCGCAATTCGCCGGAATTGGACAGGAGATGGCAACCGTGCAGATTTTTAACGATAAAAAGGTAATTTCAAAATATACCATTCCTTTTACTGTCCATCGTTTTGAATATATAGCCGAAATGAAAAATGCCATTCGCAAAGGTGAAACCATTGAGGAAAAGGATTTTGAAATGGTATGGCAAGAAACAACTTTTCAAAAGAGGAAAATAATAAAAAAAGCAAACGAAGCCATTGGCAGAACCGCAATACGCACATTAAAAGCAGGCGAGCCTTTGGTGGACAATGCTTTAAGCACCCCTTATGCGGTTAAGGCAGGTGATGCCGTTAAGCTCTTTGCAAAATTTGGCGATGCCATTGTTCAAACAAATGCCATTGCACAAAAAAATGCGTTTAAAGGTCAAACAATTTCTGTGAGAAATGTAGATACCGGCAAGGATATTATGGCCACGGTTTCTGGCTCTGGCGAGGCTTGGGTTAATTAATTTTTCCGTGCTTTCTAAACAGGTGTTTGTAAAAAGTTCCAAAACCTCTTGTTAAACGATGGCGTTCTTCTTTATTAAAAAGAGCTAATTGAATTTGCTTAATTAAATATTTGGGGCGCAAATAAAATTCCCTGCGGGCGCGGTCGCAAAAATCGACCAAATCTTGAGAGGAAAGCCCTGGGCGGCTGATGGTTGTGCGGTGATAGCCATCTTTGTCTAGCCACTGACCGTAATCATTGCTGGTTAAGGCACCGCTTTGCAAGGCTTCTTTGTATGCGATGGTTCCTGGGTATGCCATAATTGGGTAAAATTGCGCTGTATTGGGTGAGAGTTTTTTTGCGTATTTTAGAGTAGCTTCCAGAGTTTCTTTTGTATCTCCCACATTGCCAACCATAAAGCAACCGTGCACAAAAATTCCAATTTTTTTTGCGTTTTGCATAAATGGCATTGCCTCGCTTTGCTTTAAGCCTTTTCTAACGCTGTTCAAAACATCTACGCTTGCAGATTCAAAACCAACACACATTTCACGGCAGCCAGCTCGCTTCATCAACAAGAGCAAATCTGCTGGAACATCTGCTCTTGCATTGCAACTCCAGATTATTTTGAGTTTTCTGTTTAAAATTTCTGTGCATATAGCTTTTACATTTTCTTTGTCTGCTGTGAAAGTATCATCTTCAAAAAACACTTCGCCCAAATCATTAAAGTTTTCCTTTATGTATTCAAGTTCATCCACAACGTCTTTAGGTTCCCGTTTGCGATAAGCATGACCGTTCATAGTTTGCGGCAAAACGCAGTATGTGCAGCGGTAAGGGCAGCCTCTGCCTGCCAAAATAACCACAATGGGATTTAAATTTGCACCGTAAAAATATTTTTTGTAACAGGAGTAAAGATGTTTGCGATAAGTTTTGCTAACCCAAGGCAGCTCAGTTAAATTTTGAATTTTCTGCGTTTCTGGTTGAAAGTCGGTTGTTCCATCTTCTTTTCTCCACGCAAGCCCTGCAATTTCGGATATTTTTTTTACTCCATCTCCGCGCAAATATCTTATCAAATTTCTTATGGTGTAATCTGCTTCGCCTATTATGCAAAAATCGAGCGAATTTTCCAAATTCATAGTTTCCAACGGTTCGGCGCTTGCGTGTGTTCCCATAAGAGCAACGGGCTTTTGCAAATTTTCTTTAACTGCCTGCACAAATTGTAAATCGTTTATTATGCTTGGGGTAGAGGTTTCGCAAACAACAAAATCAGCTCCATATTCTTTTATTTTTTTTAAAATTTCTTCTTTGTCTAAATCCATAGCTGGAGCATCCAGCAATAAAACTTCGTTGCCATCTGCCTCTGCAACTCCAGCCGCATAAGAGAGAAACATTGGCCAGTAAAGCGTTCCCGATTTAGCAACGCCTGGGCTGCGAGACTCCCTGCTGAATTTTGGGAAATAAGGTGGGTTTATGAATGCAACTTTCACAGGGAGTAATTTAGTAATTAAAATCTGATAATTTCACAACAATCATATCTGGCAGATTTTTAACATATCCGGGGTTGGGATAAGACGGCATATAAGCTGCTTCATAAATTGCTCTCTCAATTTGCTCATCATTTGGTGCCTTAAAATTAATGCCCAAACACCGCATAAAATCCAGCTTTCGTTCAACCGCTTCACGTGCATCTTTGCCCCATTCAAAAAAAGAATGACCTATCACCTCTCCTTGTAAAAAATTTGCATGGAATTTCTCGCTGGTCTTGTATTTTCCTATAATTGCAATAGGCAAATTCTCATCACCAATTATATTGCGAATTTCATAAGCTAAGCGAACATCTTCATTGTATCTCAACTGGTCTGAGTAAAACAACTGTGCTGTTATTTGCGCTTGATATGCGGCGGTGAATAGGGCTAAACATATAATGGCAATACGAAATTTACCAGAGCAATTTTTAATGAGAAAGAAAAACATAAAAGCAAAGGCGAGTGGCAAAACATATATTGCTCTTATTGGCGGCATATTGCCACCCAAAATTGCTAGAAACATAATGCTAAGAGGAACACATATAGCAGCAATGATATATAGATATCTTTTGCGCGCAATGGTTATGCACTTGATAATAAAAAGCAAAGCTAATGGCAACAGTAGAATATTTCCGAAAACTTTTGAAATATTGGCTATGTCTTTTGCAGCTTCCATGCCAGAACGAGCGTGTGAGGCTATTATTGAATTTGCAATATCTTGTACTTGCGGAATGCTTCCTATTGTAAGTGTATAGGCAAATAATAAAATGCGGAGAATGCTTTCTTTAATGCTTGTATGCCCCCATTTATTCATATCATTGAGATATTGTATTTTTTGCACCATATAAAAAATGATTACGTAGGCAATCATGGCGCATACAAACATTGCGAGAATTTTTAAACATAAATTGCGGTAGGTTTTTGGCTTATAATCAGAGGTTTCCATAAAAAGCATAAAGCAAATAAATACACCACAACAAAAAAATGGAACCATCGCTTGATATACGGATGTCATAAAAATTAGCGACAAAAAAGCAAAAATTACTTTGCTTTTTTGTTTATCTATAAAACCCTTAAACATAATATATATTGTAAACGGGCATAACAAAACCATAAGAGCCACTTCCCTTGCCTGAGCTAGAAAATAAAATTGCTCCGCCCAAACTGGAGAACTTGCAAAAACAAGAGCAAAAGGAATAAGCTCATTATTTTTATCAGTGTTTTTACAAAAAAGTGCTATGATATAGGCATGAGAAATGGTAAAAAGCCATAAAATGCAAAAAGTGCTAAAAAATGCTGTAAAAGGATTGAATTCTTTAATATGCAGCAACCAAGCTAAGAAGTTAGAACCAAAGCGACCTATATTTACATTAAATTCAAAAATACCTGATTTATCTACCATAAACTGTTCTGTATCTATGCCAATGCTGTATTGGAATAACTTTATGCCATAGCAGAAAAATAAGGTTAAGGTAGTTGCTATAATTAAAGGGATATTGTTTTTACAAAATGATTTCATAGCTGTGGTAATATAGAAATTTTTTCTATATTGTCTCTAATGTCAGATTGCATAAATTTTAACGAAGCTCCCTTTTTAGGGCAGGAATTTGAATACATAAAAGATGCCATTGATTCCAAGCATATAAGCGGAGGTGGCAAATACACAAAATTGTGCAATGGCATTTTAGAAGATATAACCGGAACAAAAAAAGCCCTGCTAACTCACTCCTGCACCGCAGCTTTGGAAATGAGTGCTTTGCTTTTAAACATACAACAGGGAGATGAGATAATTCTGCCGAGCTACACATTCTCTTCCACGGCAAGCGCATTCGCGTTGCGAGGCGCAAACTTGGTATTTATAGATGTAAAAAACAATACTTTGAACTTAGATGAAAATTTGCTTGAACAAGCAATCACAAAAAAAACAAAAGCTATAATTCCGGTGCATTACGCCGGAGTTTCTTGCGAAATGGATAGCATTTTAAATATTGCAAGCAAGCATAAAATAGCAGTTGTTGAAGATGCGGCACAGGCAGTTGGCAGTTGCTATGGAGAAAAGCCGTGCGGTAGCATCGGTGATTTGGGTTGCTATTCATTTCACGAAACAAAAAATATATCTTGCGGAGAGGGCGGTGCCTTGCTCATAAACAAAGAACTCTACATTGAGCAAGCGGAGATAATTTTAGAAAAAGGGACTAATCGCAGTAAATTTTTCAGGGGGCAGGTGGATAAATACACGTGGGTTGATTTGGGAAGTTCCTATTTGCCAAGCGATATGCTCGCCGCTTATCTGTATCCGCAGTTGCAAAATGTGGAGAAAATAAATGAGCATCGCACAGAGTTATGGAATAATTATCACAATAATTTTGAGGATTTTGAAAAAAGAGAAATTGTTAAAAGACCTTTTATCCCAGCAAATTGCAAACACAATGCACACTTATATTATTTGCGTTTCAATTCATTGGAAATACGCTCCAAATTTATAGAGTTTATGAAAACAAAAGGCATTATGTGCATATTTCATTATGTGCCTTTGCATTCTTCTCCTGCTGGCAAAAAATATGGCAAAGCGGCAAGTTCAATGGAAAATACAGACAATGCAAGCGATACATTGGCAAGGCTTCCGCTTTTTTACGGAATGAGCAAAGAAGTTCAAAATAGAATCATAGATTGCACAAGGAAATTTTTATCAAATTTATGAAATTTGTTAAAACAATTCTCAAAAGCATATACAGAAGACTCTGTGGAAGGCTCTATTATTTTGAACAGCGTTTTGCAAAGGAACAAAAAAATGATATGCACTATTTAGATATGGAAATAGAAAAATATGCCCTTGAAAATATTTCGCTGAATTTTGAGGAAAATATTATAAGCAATAGAATTGCATTTTTAGCAACAGAATTATATGATTTTGGCGGGCATACGGAAGTTATAAAAAATATCATAGAAAGCCTTCCTAAAGAATGCGAAAGTAAATTATTTCTGGCAAAAAAATATAGAACCTTGCGTTTGGCACCTATAAAAATAAAGGAAATTCTGCAATATTGCAAAATGGACGGGGTTAATTTTGGCTATGAGAGAGACAGAAAAGCTCTGTTGAAAATGTTCCGCAAAATAACGAAATTTGCACCTAAAGTACTTTTTGTTTTTATACATAACAATGATGTTTTTAGCACTGCCCTATTGGCCTTGCTAAAAAAACACACTAAAATCAAAATTTTTTATTCGGATATATGTTCTCATCAATTTAGCATAGGAATGAGCTTTGCAGATTTGATATTAGAGTGTATGCCATCAACTGCCTTCATAACGCAAAAATACAGAGGTTTCAAAAATACATCTATGACTTGGATTTGCCATTTGCCACAGGAAAAAATACCCGTGATAACAGAAAGCGAAATTTTGGAAATGCGCAAAAAAATATTGCCCCCCAATGCTTTATGCACTGTTAGCGGTGCAGCGGCTTATAAGTTCTTTGAAAATGATGATTCTCCGTATTTAAAAATGATTAAAAGGCTTTTGGAGAAAAATGAAAATTTATATCATATATTGATTACCGAATTTACCCCAAGGCATAAAAATATTTTTGATTCCATTTTTAAAAATACAGCTGCAGAAAATAGGATTAAACTTATGAATTTCACGCCGAATTTTAGATTGCTTTTTAAATGCGCAGATGTATTTATAGACAGCTTTCCAGTTAGCAGCGCATTTACAATGATAGATTTAATGAGTTTAAAAGTTCCTTTTGCGGTAAAAATAAATAAGGAAAATGTGGCTTTTTCTTTTCACGAGTATTTGGCTCCAGATTATCCTTATATGTTTGAAAATGTACAAGATATGGAAATAGGAATTGAGAATTTATTGTTTAACAAGGAACGCAAGGAGCAAATTGCAGAAAAGAATTTTGAACATTTTTTGAATTTTTTTGAAGGGAAAAAATACGCAAGGCGTTTAATGGATTTGGCAAATTGCGATGATTTAAGCAAGGTGTATGATAAGGAAATAAATGAAGAATTGTATAAGGATTTTAAGAAAATGAAATTACTGCCTTTTCCTTATGGGTTGAATTGATATGAAAAAAGTTGCCATATTGCAATCAAACTACATTCCGTGGAAAGGGTATTTTGATATAATCTCGCAAGTGGATGAATTCATATTTTACGATGATGTTCAATATACGAATAGGGATTGGCGAAACAGAAATAAAATCAAAACGCCAGATGGGCTTTTGTGGTTATCTGTTCCAGTTGGGCAATCTAAGGATCGTTTGATTTGCGATGTGAAAATTGAAGATAAAGGCTGGCAGAAAAAACATTGGCAAAGCATTTTGCAATTTTACAAGAAAGCACCGTTTTTTGATGAGTACAAATCTTTTTTTGAGAATTTTTATTTAAATGAAACACATTACAATTTATCTGATATGAATATCGGTTTGATAAAAAAAATTTGCTCGGAAATTTTAAACATAAAAACAAATTTTAGAGATTCCAGAGAATTCAGTTTGCAAGGCAAAAAAGAGAGCAGATTATTGGAATTGCTTTTGAAAACAGGCGCAACTCATTATTTATCCGGTGCAGCCGCCAAAGATTATATTTGCGAACAGCATTTTATGGATAAGAATATAAAACTTGAGTGGATGGATTACTCCGGCCATCCAGAATATAAGCAATTATTTGGAAAATTTGAACATGCCGTTTCCATTTTAGATTTAATTTTCAATGTTGGGGGCGATTCAGCTTTTTACGTTTATGGGTGGAGAAAAGGGCTTTCTTAGCCATTTTTTAAATTCATTTGCATTTATTTTTGATTCGGCAAAAATTTTCTTTCGTTTTTTTAGCATTTTAGGCATTCCTTTTAGCATATCAAAGCGAGATTTAATCCAAGTTCCTAAAAATCCTCGTGTTGTCCAAAGAATGAGAGAAAATACGGAACAGATAAAACTTATAGGAGCGTATTTTATCAATGTTGATAATGGGAAATTTTTCAATTTTGCAAAAAAACGGTTTCTCTCTATGTAATACAAGCGAGATGGAGTTTTTTTGCCAACCGTGGCAGAGCCTTTGTGAAAAACTTTTGCTTGTGGAACCAGCCATATCTTTGCTCCCAAATGCCTAGCTCTCAGGGATAAGTCCACATCTTCGTAGTAGAGAAAAAAATCTTCATCAAAACCATTTAATTTTTCAATCAATTCTCTATTGAACATAGCCGCTCCGCAACACGCAAGCGCAATTTCCTTGGATTCCAAAAATTTATTTGCTGGCACATTATTATATCTATAAGCATAACCCCAAGGATAAAGCATATCTCCAGCCGAGTCTATAAATTCTGGAGAATCTGCTTTTAGCATAAGGGGCATAAAAACGAGTTGTTCGTTTTTTCTGTTTTCGATATGCTTTGCCAAAAACTCAAGGCAGTTTTTTTCCAAAATGGTATCGTTGTTCAAAAAGAAAATCCACTCGCCAGAGCAAGCCTTAATTCCCATATTATTACCGCCTGCAAAACCTAAATTTTTTGAATTTTCTATGAGTGTGATGTTTGGGAAATTTTCCTTTATATATTGTATTGAGCCATCATTTGAATTGTTATCAACAACAATCAATTCATAATCAGTAAAATTTTGTTTAAAAATCGATTCCAAGCACGGTTTCAGCAAATGTTTGCCATTGCAGTTCAAAACGAGAATGCTTATAAGAGGATTTTTCATTTTCTGGAATAATAACGTTTTAAAGATTCATAGAACATAAAGCCTCTATATAGAAGTATATAAAAAAACGAATGAAGGCTTTTCTTTGTATTGCTAACTGTGGAGTCGTGTCTTCTATGCAAGATCAAAGGTTCCAGCACATATATTGAACTAAATTTTAGTTCTACTACTAAACTGAGCCAAAAATCATGAGTTAATACATTTTTTGGAATTGGTAAAATAAAATTTTTGATATTTTTTGTGAATGCACAAACACACCCTTGTGGTGCACCTCCTTTTATGCAAATATTTATTAAAAACCCATTTTTATATACCCTATATTTGCTGAGTTTATCAATTTTTTCTAAGTTTGAATTTACAATCCAAGCATCACTTATTACAAGCACATCGTCTTTTAAATAAGGAAGCATTTTTTCTACTTTATTCGGCATCCATATATCATCTTGGTCGCTCAAAAAAATATAATCACCTTTAGATTTTGCCAAAGCGTTTTCAAAATTTCTTGCTGCAAAATAAAAATTGTTAGCGGCTTTTGAACTTAATAAAAACGGTACCTTAACATCTTTTTTATTATGATGAAAAATTTTAATCCTTTTATCATTGAAAGACTCTAATATTTTTATGGTATTATCAGTGGAACCATCGTCAGAAACAACAAGCTCATCTTCTTCACCAAGCTGGCACAGGATAGACTTAACCTGCTCTTCTATATACTTTTCACCGTTATATGTAGCCATGCAAACCGAAATCATTTTCTTTCTCTAGCAAGAAGCAATGTGTCAATTCCCCATGCGGCATAAATTATTATGACAAATATAAAGGGATATTTGTATCTAGTAATTGCGGGAAAAATACAAGTAATAATATTACCCGTTATGAATATTACGAAAAAAATTAATTTGACATTATGAATTTTACTGCGATTTATCCATAAAGCATAAAAGAAAAATGCCATAGTAACATAATAGGGAATGGAAGAGGCTCCTCGTTTTATTATGTTTACGAGTGATTCTATTGAAAATTTAGAGGCATCGTTAATTAGTCCAGAAAGCAGCCCGGAATTAACACCCCAATGCGAACTGTTTGACCAGGTATCAGTAGAATATACTATAAGCATTTTTTTTAAATACAAAGTCATGAATCTTACAGGATATTCTTTTATCCATTTAAATGAACGGATTTTCCAAATTGAATCTTTTTCTGCGAAAGTTACTGAATTGCCATTCTCAATAAAACCAATATTCCCTTCTTCATAGATGGAATGATTAACATATCCATCAGCATTATTGTGTGCAGTCATCAAAAGATTATATCCTGAAGTTGTGGATTGATAAACAAAATAACCTATCTTCTTTTCAGTTACCGTTCCTATGATAAAAAGAACGAATATGTAAGGAATGATCAGAGCAATATAATTGTAGAATTTGGCTTTTGTGATAAAGAAATATACAATTGAAGCAAAGATATATATGATTGCCAAAGGACGAATCCAGTTAGCAAGAGCAAATAGCAGTGCGGCAACAATAACGTATTTCCATTTTCCTGAAAGAACAAGGCATAATGCGCTTAAACATAGGAATAAAAAAGAATTTTCTGTATTCGCTCCTAAAACTATAAATAAGTTGGAATAGAGAAGGCAGAAAATAATTACGGAAATAAGCCCTATGCGTTCAGAAAAGAATTTTTTACCCAAATAATACACTTCAAGCAACATTGCAATATTTAAAAACAAATTCAATATAGCATTGAAATTCACCGTACCGAAAATGCGTAGTTGCAAAATAAGAAAATTGATGAGACCAGGTGTTACAATATACGTAGAGTAAACATCTTCCATCATAAGGTACCATTCTCCGTTGCTGAAACAACGCAGTGCCCTAGAAATATATGCACCAGCATCGTCTTTTTGAGGATAACCCCAAAAATAAACAATAAGCACAATTTGCGCAATAACCCAAATAATTGAAATTCCTAATGCGATTTTAGGTAACTTATTAGACATGATACACCATTTTTTTGAAAAGTCCAACAAAATATCCGAACTCTTCTGTTTTGAAGAAAAATAGAAAATAAACTGAAACTGAAATTGAAATTGAAATAAGGCATTTTACTGCAAAATGGTCAATAAAGCTATTTAGGTAAAAACTAATTGCAAAAGCAGTGAGCAGAGCCAATATTTGAACAAAATATGCTTTTGCATAAATCCAAACGCTGCATTTAAAGAGATATTTGTGGATAATGTATGCTTCTGTACCTATACATATAAGTACCATATTTGCCAATGTTCCCATAACAACACCCAAAACTCCATAGTGCATAGCCAAAATTATTGAGAGCCCTAAATTAAAAACAATCTCTATTAAAGGTTTATACATATCTGGTCTAAAAATACCTGCATCATATTTAAATGTTAAAACAACAGAACGATTTTGAGCAAAAAAGAAGCTTATACTCATTGCTACCACAACGGAATATGGCAGAATAAAAAAATCCCCTATCCACAATTCTATAAATGGATTGATTAAATTCAAAAGGCAAACCGCAGAAAATCCGCTTATGCAAAAAACAAGAAATGATATTCTTTTAAATACATCGTATAGTTCATCTTTCTTTAAAGTAGCTATGGCGTTTCCAATGCTCGCATCTGCTCCCATTATGAAAAGATTTACAAATATGGCTATTGTAGTTATTATAAGAGTATAATTTGAATAAAGCCCAAGCTCTGTTAATCCTACAAAAGCGGATATTAGTATGCTATCTGAGCCTAATACAATTATGGCTCCTAATTTATGGAAAAATAAAATTGAAACATTGCTCTTTATTTTTTTCCTTGTTTCAACAGAAAGAACATTGTATTTTTCTTTTATGTATGGGAATTTTTTATTTGCGAAAAAATGTATAGCAATGGAGACAAGCACGGTTCCAAAAATTTGAGCATATAGAAAAAACATATAATTTTTAAATTTCACAAGTATAAAAATTTGAACTATGGAAACTAAAGTTTTGCCTGCGAAATCTATGGCATTTGTCAAATATTTGTTTTGAGTATCGTCAATAATTGTTCTTTTGTGAGCGAAAAAATATCCAATGCTTGAATTTGCCAAAAAACACAGATATATATGCGCTATGTTTAACGGAACTTTTATTTCGCCCTTAATTAAATATGGCAAAAATGGAACTAAAAGAAAACCCGTTATTATTACAAATGTTCCTACGTAAAAATAGCATTTTCTATAAAAGGCCAAAAGAGATTTTATTTCTTCTGTATTATTTTCTGCAATTGGTTTATACAAAGCATAAGATATTGCAGCTCCTAGCCCCATTTCAGCTATTGAAAGGGCATTTAGCACGTTAAAGAAAAGCCCGTTTAAGCCCTAGATATTCTGCACCCAAAGTTTTGATAAAAACCGTTCTGCTAACAAAAGCCAAAACAAAAGTGATAAATTGCGTTGAGAGCATTACACTCACATTTTTTATTGATTTATAAGTACGCATCTAACTTTCTAACCGATATTTTTGGATTTTGCACAATCACTTGTATTACGAACCCACCATCACATCTAAAATCCTTTTGTCCTTATGCTCCACCCACCCAATCTGCGGCTTACCCACATTCTTGGTTTTACGAAAATCAAATGTTAACAGGTAACCCACATCTTTGTTCTTGCTCTCCAAATATCCAGCTATCTGCTCAAAAGCATCCTCATGAGCTACCTCTCCATACCACAGCTTCAACTCCACCACAAACTGCTCGGAAAGATAATCTATTATAACATCTGTTCTTTTACCGCTTCTTGTTTCGCTTTCCAAATGGTAAAAACCGGCACCATTTATACAAGGTCTTAAATAGGTTATGAAAAGCAGGCGGCATTCCCTTTCTAAAAAATCTATGTTTTTGCTATTGTACATTTCGTAATAATGGTTTGCAAATCTTTCCAAAAGCAAAGGCATATTAAGTTTGTTTCCAGCAGTTATATATTCTACGGAAGTTCTCATTGTCAATTTGCTATCTTGCAACTCTTTTTCCGATGCAAAATAATTTGTTATTCTAACTTCAAAAATTCTGTTATGTATGGCTACCAAGGTTCCTCTTTTTTCCACTATCCCAAAAATGGATGCAATTTGAATAGCTTGGTTGTCTATGTTGTAAGAATAAGCCCTATTTCCAACCGTTAACTCTCTGAGCAATTCTTTCAAATCGGGGTAGCTTTCTATATTTTTGAAAATATCGTCAAACAAAGTGCTTTGCTCAAAGAGAATTTCCTTTACTGCGTTCTGAACTCCACTTATAGTCCAATCCCTGTTTAAATCTTCTTCTATTCTTTGGCATATTCTTGAAACCAAGTATGGGTAGCCATTGGTATAAGCTCTGATTTCCTTTGATATAACCTCTATGTTCATTCCAGTTTTATAGTCATTTTCATATTCTTTAAGCATTGAGGCTATTTCAGGCACGGAAAAAGACATATCAACCTTAAAATCAACGGCTATGTTCCAAGGAGAATTTATGCGTTTTTCGCCGTCTTGCAATTGATGTGTGCCTGCTTGAATCATTTTGAGTTTCAAATTTTTTATATCGTAAACTCCGCAGAGAATAACAGACTGAAATGTTGCCCCAGATTTTTCCCTAAGCAAATACTTATCTCTAAGCATTCCTATAAATCGCAAAAACACAAGGTTATTGGATGTTTTATCAGTTTCGTCTATAATCAAAACAAGTTTTTTTCCATCGCAAGCCGAATTCAAAAAGATATCCATATCGCCAAATGTTTTTGCTTTGCATTCTTCCCATAAGGAAAATTCTTTTATATCACGTCTCTTTAATTCCCTTGCAATTTGCTTCAGCAAATTTTGACAAAATTTTTCCTCGTTTTCAAATGGAGTATCTCCTATTCCTTCAAAACTTATGTGTGCAATGGCATAACCTTGCTTTGCAAGCTCGTCATCTAGAAGCCAAAGCGTTGTGGTTTTGCCGTATTGCCTGGCTCTGTTTATGGTGAAATACTGCCCCTTTTCAACCATTACGGCAATTTGGCTGACCTTGTTTGAAATATCTGCCATATAATGCTTGCTTGGAATACAGAGACCCGTTACGTTGAATTCACGCATATAGTGGAAGATAGTAAATTGTCACTAACTTTTTTCTAAATTTTCACAAATGATACCCAGAGTTATTCAAAATGGAACTAAAAGAAAACCCGTTATTATTACAATTCATAATTCACTATCCATGCATTGCTTATCACCAGATTATCTTCTTTCAGATAAGGCAACATAGTTTCTACTTTGTTCGGCAGCCACATATCATCTTGGTCAGATAAAAAAATATAATCACCTTTTGCCTGTAAAAGTGCATTTTCAAAATTTCTGGTAGCGGGGTAAAATGGGTGACTATTTTTCAAATTTCTACTGTGATTGAAAATTTTTATTCTGTTGTCTTTAAAAGACTCTAATATTTTCAAAGTGTTATCTGTTGAACCATCGTCGGATACAATAAATTCGTCTCTCTCTCCAAGCTGTGGCAAAATAGATTCAACTTGTTTTGCAATATACTTTTCGCCATTATATGTAGCCATGCAAACCGAAATCATCCCATTAGCTCCCTTTTTGCCAAATTTAACGAAAGCTCAATAACATTGTCCATATTGTAGTATTTATATTCACCAAGGCGGCCGCAAAAAATCACATTCAAATTCTTTTTTGCAAGAATCATATACCGTTTCAACAAAGCTATGTTTCTGTTATCATTTATTGGATAATACGGAGTTTTTCCAACAACCCAGCTTTGCGGATATTCCTTTGTTATAACTGTTTTAGGAACATTAACCCAGTCAAAATGCTTGTGTTCTATTATGCGGGTATATGGAGTTTCTTTATCTGTGTAGTTCACAACTGCATTACCTTGAAAATTTTGAGTGTTCAATGTTTCAATCTCAAACTTTAAACTCCTATACTCCAAATTTCCAAATTGATAATCAAAAAATTCATCTATTGAACCTGTGTATATAATTTTCTTTGCAATAGAATCAAAGTGTTTTCTATTTTTTAAATAATCGGTTTTGAGCAAAACATCTGTTCTTTCCAAAAGTTTTTCGAAAATTTGTGTGTAGCCACTTATGGGTATTCCTTGGTATAATTCTCCAAAATAATCATTATTATATGTGAGTCTAAGCGGTATTCTTTTTATTATATTCGCTGGAAGTTCTCTACATGGTTTGCCCCATTGTTTTTCAGTGTAGCCTTTTATGAGTTTTTTATAAATGTCTTTGCCGGCAATGGAAATTGCATATTGTTCTAAGTTTAATTGTGCATCATTTTTTGCATTTGTATTTTGCTTAATTTTTTGCATTGCTTCGTTTGGAGTTTTTACTCCCCATAGCTGGTAAAAAGTATTCATATTAAAGGGGAGATTATATAATTTGCCTTTGTAATTTGCTATTGGCGAATTTGTAAAGCGGTTGAATGTTGCCAAGTTGTTTACATAATCCCATATTTTTCTGTTGTTTGTGTGAAATATATGCGCACCATATTTGTGGACCTGAATGCCAGCCATTTTTTGGGTGTAACAATTTCCGCCTATGTGGTTTCGCCTGTCTATTATCAAACATTTTTTGCCTGCCTTGCAGGCTTCGGAGGCAAATACCGCACCAAAAAAGCCCGCGCCCACAATCAAGTAATCGTAAGGTAATTTATTAGGCATCATTTTAACTTCTTTTTTACAATCATTATATTGTCTAATGTATTTTTTCTATTCAATAATAAAATTTTTTTATATTTAGCTCTTATAAATTCATTATTTGCTAAATCTAATTTTTTTATTTGCAAATTATTTTCATTTAATAATTTAAGCCACATATTATAAGATAAAAAGCAAACTCCCACGCCAGCAGAAAGAGAACCAATTTTTTTGCATATTTCCATAATCGGTTTAAAAGTACTTGAAGAAGCTATGTAAATAACTTTGCTGCATATTTCATCAAATACCAATCCATCGTAAAAATGGTCTGTTATACATAATTGTCCATCGTTTTTTAATATTTTATATATTTTCCCCATTATGTTGCTTATGCCCTTAATAGTCTTTTTCCAGCTTTCTCTCACAAGATGATGAAAAAGTCTGTTTACAAAAATTATATCAAACGTATTTTCACCAAAAATATCATCTAAATTATCTGCAGAAGATTGAATAAATGTTATTCTATTTGAAAATTCCTCCCATGTATCAAATGCCGTATTATCAACAACAATAATTTCGCAATTTTTGTCAATAAAATATTCTTTAACTTCTAATGCAAAATGCCCGCTAGCCCCTCCAATGTCAAGTATTTTTATTGAATCATTATTTTTATACTTTGATATATAAGGCTCATATCGGAGTAGCAAATCTTTACAAATAGCCTTTTCTAGCTTTTCGTACTGAATTTTTTGAGCTTCATTAATAGATTTCATTGAGCGTTCCCTTTTGTTCCATAGTTCGTAATATAGAAATTTGCGATAACTTTAACAAGATATTTAAATTCTTCGGTTCTAAAGAAAAATAAAAGGTAAACCAAAGCAGAAACAGAAATTGAAACAATACATTTCAATATAAAATTGTCAATAAAGTTATTTATATATAAACTCAACACACAAGATATTATCAAGGAAAAAATTTGAATCGCATACGTTTTTAAATACCTTGTAATGCTTATTGCAAAAACATATTTATGAACAATGAACGCTTCAACCCAAATACATACAAAAAATGTGTTTGCCAAAGTCCCTATGAGTACTCCTAAAACTCCGTATATATGTGCTAAAAATATTGACAAACTTAAAGTAAATACTATTTCTACAAAAGGTTTATACATATCTGGGCGAAAAATTCCGGCATTAGTTTTAAATGTTTTAACAAGTAAACGATTTTGCCTAAAAAAGAAATTCGCAGCTATTACATAAACCACCGAATTTGACAAAAGATAATCTTTTCCTGCCCAAAGCTCAATGAAAGGATTTAACAAATTTATAAGGCAAACTGTGCTTAAACCACCAATGCAAAAAATCAAAAAAGCTATTTTGCGAAATATAACATAAAGTTCTTCTTTTGTCATGGTTGCAATGGCATTGCCAATACTCGCACTTGCCCCCATTATAAACAAATTGCAAAAAGCTACTATTGTACCAACTATCAATGTATAATTTGAATAAATACCTACTGCTTCAATACTTACAAATGCAGAAATGATCAAAAAATCTGTTCCTAATACAACAACATCCCCTAGTCTATTAAAAAATAAAATAGATACATTGCTCCAAATTTTATTCCTTGCAGAAGACGATAAAGCAACAGCTTTTTCTTTAATATAAGAAAATTTTTTATTCGCAAAAATAAATATAAGAATAGAATTTATAGCTGTTCCTAAAACCCTTACAAACAGAAAGTGCATAAAATCTTTAAATTGCAAAAGAATAATAATTTGAACAATAGAAACAATAACATTGATTGCAAAATCTATTGATGTTGTTAAATATTTATTTTGAGTTTCGTCTATAATTATTCTTTTATGAGCGAAAAAATATGTTATAGCAGAATTTACCAAAAAACACAAATAAACATAGCTTAAATTTACCTCAGCGGTAATTTCACCTTTTATTAAATATGGCAAAAATGGAATCATTAAACAGCCAATGGCAATTATAAAAAATCCAATGGAAGAATAACATTTGTGGTAAAAAGCGAGGATTGATTTTATTTGTTCAGTGTTGTTTTCTGCGATTGGCTTATATAGAGCATAAGCAATTGCTGTTCCCATGCCCATCTCTGCCAAAGACAAAAGATTTAAAATATTGTTGAATAGTCCATAAAACCCTAGATATTCCGCTCCAAGAGTTTTTATAAACACCGTTCTACTCGCAAAAGCCAACGCAAATGTTATTAGCTGTGTAATTAACATAACACTCACATTGCGAATTGATTTTTTAGCACGCATCTTTAATTATCAGGCAAAATTAATTTTTGTTTTTATTTTGAATTTATACATCAAAAGCAATGGCAAAAATAATTTCAATTTTAACAAAAATAACACCGGTTTGTGCTTTAAAGAACATTTATTAATATGGATTTTACTAATATCAAAACATTTCCATTGAATAATTTCAAATAATTCTTTTTTCATAGCGAACAATGATTTTTTTTGCATAACAAGACGGCTTATTATAAATGTTAAAAAGAAAAATGCCAAATTTGGGTTATTTTCATATTGCTTAGGGATAAAATCAAAAACTCCGTTTTCTGTGAGTTCTTTTAATATCTCAGCGCAATCTTTTGGGTATCTTGGGTCGTATTTGCCGGTTACGGAATCTTCACGAATTATATAATGATAATAAGCACCTTTTTCTATTGAGATTGATTTTGAGTGCCTCAACGCAATTAAAGCAAAATACCAATCATCTTGGCTAACAAAGGGCAAAAATTTTAACTTATTCTCTTTAACAAATTCCCTCTTTAAAAGCATTCTCCACACCGTTCCCTTTTGATGCCTTTCCAATCCTTTGCCAAATAAAATAAAATTTAAAAGAACTTTTGTGTAAATATCGTTTCCTTTGTATTCATTTTCCATATTTTGCGGCATTTTTAAGATAATGCTTTTGTTTGGATATTCATAAATAAAACCACTTATAACAATATCTGTTTCGGCAGTCCTGCATTTCAGCATATTAGAATACATTTCTTTATCCACATAATCATCTGGGTCTAAAAAAGTAATAAATTCTCCCGTAGCGTATTCCATTCCCATATTTCTCGCAGAACTAACACCACCGTTTTCTTTGGTTTTTACAATAATCCTATTGTCCAAAGCTGCAAATTTTTGGCAAATTTCCAAACTATTATCTTTTGAACCATCGTTCACAAAAATTATTTCCAAATCCTTCTCTATCTGATTTTGCAAAGAATTTAAAATATTTTCAAGAAATTTGGTTGAATTATAAACAGGCAAAATAATGCTAAGTTTTGGCATTCATAACCTCCGAAAACAATTTTTCCCATTCTGGCAAAACTTTATTTATAGTAAATTTTTCAATGAATTTTAATCCATTTTCCGCCATATTCCTGCGTAGTTTTTCATTATCCATAAGCGAAGTAGCTTTCTCGGCAAAAATTTGAACATCTTTATCTGGGGTAATTATGCCGGTTTCATCGTTTTTAACAACATCGCTTAAAGATAAAAAAGAATTCATAACTATAGGAACACAAGCTCTTTGCAAAGCCTCTGCGAGTGTCATTGGGAATCCTTCAAATGCGCTTGTCATAAAAAATATACTGGCCTGTTCATAATAAACATCTGGATTTTTGAAGCCTTCAAAAGAAATTCTGTCCAAGCCGTATGCAAGTTTTTTTATATAATTCAAATCATCTCCGTTTCCTACTATTTTCAAATTCCAATCATCATATTTTTTTGTATTTAGAATTATTTTCCAAATTTCTATTATCAAAGACAGCCTTTTTTGGAATTCAGATATCCTACCTACAAATAAAATAGTTTTTTGTTTTTTATCGAAATTTATTTTTTTAATATCCAAAGTAAGTGGATTGACTATTACTCTTAATCTGCTTAAATCTTTTTTTGGCTGCAGCTCTTTGTAATGTTCTAAAAATTTTTCGCTTAAAAGCACAAGAGAATCCGAATTGTCATAAGCGAAATTCACCCTTCTTAAATCTTTGTATTTTTTTATGAATTTCACAAAAAATTTTGGGAAAAATCTTGTCTTTGGACCAAAATGATTTATTGACATTAAAATGGGAAAATGCAGGCACGATATTATTTTAATTTTAAGTTTTTCAGTCGCAATCTTAGCCAAATTAACCCAGGGGATATTTTGACATTCTTGGTTTATGATTACATTTATATTTTCTTTTTGAACTATATTTTTTAATATGTTTGTATTTTGTACATTATCTATTCTGCGCCAATCGCCAAAAACATTGAAACGTTTTATTTTCGAATTCAGCAGATTATCAAAAATTTCTATGCTGCACAAACTTACATTATGCCCTAAATTCACAAATTCATTGGCTAGAATTCTAGTTACAATATCCTTTCCGCTGGTAGAAGAAACGCTATGCACTAAAAAAAGAATATTCATGGAGTATAATATAGTATTTTATTGTTTTTTTAGAATTTTTCTTGTAAGCATGTATATGTCAAGAATGGCATAAGAAAAAGGAAAGCCATAAATGACCATATATAATAGTATTTTTGTTATATTTTTTGCTCTCCATGTTTTGCTAAATATGCGTTTATTTGCCGCAGGGTATAGTTCGTTTACATTTCTAACTGTTCTGGCTTTTTTATTGGATATTATGTCTAGTTTTAATAAATTTATGCCATCGCTTAGTTCTGGCTCAAACTGCTCAATATCATTTCCATATTTTTCGGTTAAGAATTTCACTATATTTTTATAGGTGTCAAAATGTTCTATTTTTCTCTTTAATTCATATTTTGCATTATTGGTCGTAGAATTGGAATTTTTAACATAATTGTAAAAAGCGGTATTTATATAACCGATTCTTTCAGCGTAATATGTTGTTTGCAATGACATATATTTGTCTTCGGCATAACTTGTATTTGAGAATATAACTTCATTGAAAATCTGTTTTTTAATTATTTTATTGCATAAACTAGATGTGGTTGCATTTATCATTATCCCCACGCTTTTTATTATTTCCAATTTGCATTTGTTGTTTATATCCGCATTTATGTAGATATTCTCAGAGCCTTGCCGTACAATTAAATCGCAAAAAACAATATCTAGGTTTTCTGCCGAAGCTTTTTCGTACATTTTTTCAAGCATATCTGTTTCTATGTAATCATCGCTATCAACAAATTGTACATATTCGCCTTTTGCATAATCAAGCCCTTTTTTGCGGGTTAAACTAGCCCCCATATTCTCATTGTTTTTCAGAACTATTACCCTATCATCTTTTTTTGCATAAGTTTCGCAAATTTCAACGGAATTATCCTTTGAAAAATCATCTATCAATATACATTCAAAATGCTTAAAAGTTTGGGCTAGAATGCTGTCTAAACATCTGCTTATATATTCTCCGGTATTATAAACTGGAACAATAATTGTTATTTTTGCAGACAATTCAGCCTCCTTTCCCTAAGACTTGCGCATACTCCTAAAAGCCACGCAGAAAAACCTGTTGTTGGCAAAAGCATACCCATAGAGTCTGTAGCTCCCAAAATAACCATAACTATAAAACCAGAACTCAAAGCAAAAAATTCAGGACACTGCCGCCCTTCTCGTCGTTCTTTCAAAAAATATAAAAAAGGCTGCAGTAAACAAAAAAAAACAAAAACGCTTAATACCAAAAAACCCACAATACCATGTTCAGTAAGAATCATTAAGTAAATATTGTGTGAATGAGAGTGAACGCTATTCGCATGACCAACTATAGTGTGCACAGGAATATTATTGAGACCAGCAGATATTAAAATTTTTTTATATTCTATATGAAAATTTCCCGAACCTATTCCCAAAAATTTATTTTTCTCAATTATATTTATAGAAGAAGCCCATATAACAACTCTACCCATATTTTCCATATCTATTTTACCTTCTATGAGAGCAGAAAACGCTTTTTTAATACGTAAATCATTCGGTAACAAAGTCCATGTTATAACACTGAAAAGCAATAATGAAGCTATAATACAAGTTGGATAGAATACTACTTTAATGATACTGATATTTTTGTTTTTAGTAAATGCAGCTGATAAACCGCATAGTCCTAGCCCAAGAATAATTCCTATAAGTCCCATGCGCGTTCCGCTAAATACAATAGCTAAAAATACCAGAAATGTTCCTAGAAAAATTATATTTATCGAATATTTTTTGGATAAGAATATACTTATAGTCCAAATTGTCCAAGTTACAACAAGAATAACGGCATAAGCAGTAGCAACAGTTAAAACGTGGCCTATTCTTAAATTATCCGTTAATGTTTTTTCTAAAAAACCAGCTAAAAGCAAAAATAAACCATAAACTGTTAAAAATTTAATTATTGTTTCTGAATCCCATTTTAAAAGCATAACCCAGGCAAAAATAAAAAGAGCGGATAAATATCCTAAGTAATTAAAAAAATTTATTTTATATGGTTGAATTAAAAAAATAGATAAAATAAAGGTTATAGGCAAAAGCAAAATAAGCAAAAGAGATTTGTTTTGTTTTGTCTCGAGAAAAGTGTGAAAAAAATGCAATAACGCAGCAAAGAATATCATTATAATTACACTGTTTATAGTTATAGCTACACGGCAAGAAGCTATAATAACCAGCAAAACAGCCGCATATTGCTTTTTTAGCACAAACGAACAAAAAAATGATAAGAATATTGCTAAAAAAATTAAAACTGTTACCATTTGGCAAAACCGGCTTTTAGCAGTTTTTTAATATTATTTCTATTTTCCTCTTCGCAGGAAATTTCATTGTTTAAAATTCCTCGCAAAATTAAAATTGAATTGACCATTACAGCAAATATCAAAAATCCTGCCGCTGCCCACACAGCCCTTTTAGGCTTGCTCTTGTAGTCTGCCAAATACGCATCCTGCACAATCTGAATCACTGGCAAATTCTTTGCCGCATTGCCCTCTTCCATAACAATATTGCTCTCTATTGCTTCAAGCATTGTAAAAAGCCTCCTAAAATCACTTTCTAGCCTTCCCTGTTCAATAAGCTTCTCTGCTGCCCAGTCTGAATTTATAAAAACAGAATTCTTGCTTGGCAAATAATCTTTTGAATATTCTCCGCGCAATTTCTGAAATTCCCTTTCTAAAATAGCCCTCCTTTTGCGAAGTTCCGCTACCGAAGAATTATCTGTTCCAGCCCTGCTTTCGCTAATTCTTATATTATTAATTTGTTCCTCATAACTTGCAAGTGCGGTTACAGTTAGCTTTAATTGAGATTCCAAATCCAGCAAGTTATTAGCCCTGTAAAAATCTATTAAAACATTGCTCAAAGAATCTACAGAAGCCACAATGCCCCGCTTAAAAACATTCAATTGTTCTATTGTTTGCAAAGCTCGCTCTTTTCTCAGTTTTATGTACTTGGCATTTGCCTCTTCAACAACAAAACGAACTAAATCTCTGGCAAGTACTTTATTTATTGCCTCATATTCGCAAGAAATTATTCCAGTTAGTTCATCAACACCTATTTTTATATCTTTATCAAAACTTTTAAGCAGAGTTTCCTTGTACTTTGCATATTTGTAAATAGTGTCCAGCCTGAATTTTTCTATTGCAGCCAGCTGAACATCTCTGCCGTTCAAAATTTCCATATACAAATCTTCGTTCTCTTGCATTCCTCCCATACCTCCAATGCCTGCCCCTAGCGAACCAAGTAAATTAGACGACATAGCACCTTTAACCAAGGAATTTACACCCACTGTTTTGGAACCTGTATCCAAAAACACTCTTATTTCGCTTTTATAATACTCCGGCAAAATCCAAGCTATAACAAATCCTAAAACTCCGGCAAGAAATGGAATTCCAATGGTATACTTTTTTCTTGTCAGCAAAAAAATCAAAATTTCTGTTAGAGACATATAAAATTTAATTCCATTTAAAAGCTACAGGTATCGTATCTAAAACTGGAATCGCATGTAGGAAGGATCTGAATGCATATTCTGTTGCTGCGCGGGCTTGCATAATTATGTCTCGGTTGGCTCTTACATTGAGTTCCGTTTCGGCTTTTTGCCTTGCCTCCAAGGCAAAATGGTCGGTGGCTCTGTATTTGTTGAAAATGCCGTTATGCTGGTCATATACCTCTGCTGTTTCTGGATGCAATTCGTGGGCAAGGATTTTTATTGGCGGGAATTTTATAAAAAGCGTGTCTGTGCGAATTGAGTCTATTATCATCTCTTTGCAGTTAATGCCAAGCTTTATGGTCCCATCTATAACCGCAAGCATTTTCTTTTCGGTTCCTGGAATTGGAATGCCAAACATTTCCTTGCTATTCACATCTTTAATTACAGATGTATATCTGTAAACAAGAGAAATGAATTCCGCTGCCGGAAAAACCTCACGCACAGTCACGTGAATGCTTGTTTCCTGCTTTGGGGTTATAACCTGCCCTCCGTTCATAGAGCGGCCAACCAAAACACCTATAGCTGCAATCGCCGCTACAAGTAATAACAATAAAACAAGTGTGAGTCTAAACATATTTTACCTAGTCGCTAAATAAATTGTTATTGTTGTTGCCAAGATACCCATAAGAGAAGCTACAAAATATGTAATGTCCTTTACTTGCTCATAGCCTGTACGCGGTATTTCAATAAAATCACCAGGCAAAATTTCGCCATTTGCCCAATCCACAGAAATCTTTTTTCCATTTCTCATAACAGAAACTCTTGAAAAATCTCCGGTTATTAGTGTAACCCCGCTTTGTGCCACATAATCTGCTGGGTGCATTGATTGATTGTAAGGTACTTTTCCCACCGTTGCTGTGGCACCGCCAACATACACATAAGGAGCTTGAATAAAGAACTCAATGTCACTCGCCGGTTCCGGCGAAAAAGTGTCTATTTGGTTTATCCCAATCCATACCACAAAATTGGTTTCTTGAGATTTAACACTTATTCCATTGTAGCCTCTATCAATATTAATGCCTGCATTTTCTATATATTTCTTTATTGTGCGTTTTGGAAAATAAGGAACGGTTATTGTATTGCCAGCTTGAATTAAATTAATTGTCTGCTGCCATTCTTTGTACGGAACTTCTATTATGTCTCCTGCTTGCAAAAGAATATTCTCCGTTGTGGCTATGGTATCGTTTTTGCGGTATATGTAAACGCTATCTTTGTTTGCCGATTGTTTAAAATTCCCTGCTGCATAAATTGCTCCCTTTGCTTTTGCTTGCCCACTCACCGTAACCTGCCCAGGGTTCCACACTGCCCCTTGAACATTTACAATAAATTTGCGGAGCTGAACCAAATGCACCCCTATATATCTTTGGTCATAACGATTTTTCAATTTGTCCAAAATCCTTCGTTTTGCCTCGTAAAGGGGAATATTGTTAACGTTAACAAGCCCGCATCCGTGAATAGCTACCGTCCCTTCTGGCGAAACCTGCAAGCCCTCAGTTCCGGCGGGAAAAAGGATTTCAAAAAAATCACCAGGGCCAATTACGTAATTTGAATCTACTGAGGTTTCTAAATTTACAGGATTTTGCGCTGCTTGGTCTCGCTGCTTCACAACCTGATCTTCAAAAAAAACCGGTTTTGAAATTAATTGATTTTCGGATTTAGACCCTGTACCATCTGCTGCGTTCGCAAGCGAAAGCAGAACTATGATAATAATTGTAGAAATACGCATCATTTAACCAATTTATAATATAGAAAACTACCAACTCACTTTTTCCAGTATTCCCTGCAAGCAAGCAATGACAATTCCGTAATTGGTTATGGGAACGTTCTGCCGCTTTGCTTCTTCTATTCTAGACAATACATATTTGCGGTTGAACATACAGCTGCCACAATGAATAATCAGGCTATATTTTGTTAAATCCTTGGGAAAATCTGTGCCGCTTACAACGGTTATGGATAAATTTCCATAAGTTTTTCTCAATAAATTGGGAATTTTTTCCCTTCCTATATCTTCGTTTAATGGCGCATGGCTACAAGCCTCGGCAATTAAAACATGCGAATTTGCCGTTAAGCTATCGATGTACTTGGCTCCGTTTAAAAAACTCTCAATATCGCCTTTGTATGCGGCAAAAAGCACGGAAAAAGATGTTAATTTGCTCTCTTTGGGTTTCTTTTCATATACCGTTTTAAATACCTGCGAATCGCATATTATTAAGCTAGGCGCTTTGTTTAAAGCAGCAAGTGTTTCATCAATTTTTTCAGTGACGCAACTTACAACTATGCATTTTTTATCCAAAAGCTCGCGAAGGGTTTGCACCTGCGGGAGTATTAGCCTGCCTTTGGGAGCTTGTATGTCTTGGGGCATAACCAGCATAACAGTATCGCCTTCTTTAACTAAATTGCCCGTTATATCAATTTCCTTATCGCTTGGAGCATTTCTAATCAAGGCTTCTTTCACTTCTTCAATGCCAAGTTTCTTCAAAGCATTTACAACTATAATTTCTTCATTTAATTCCGCTTTCAATTTATTTGCAATGCCTGCCGCATTATTGTTTTCCATGTCATTAACTGCAATAATAATCTTGGCATTTTGTTCTTTGAGAGCGGCCACCCATTGCATTCCTTCTTCAATATCCATATCGCAGAACAGAACAATGGCTATATTAGTTTTTTTTATAATTTCCCTGCTTTTTTCAATGCGCAGAATTCCAATGCTGCTGCTGTCTTCAAAGCCGGCTGTATCAATAAACACAACGGGACCAATTCCGTAAATTTCCATCGTTTTATAAACGGGGTCGGTAGTGGTTCCTTTTTGCTCTGAAACCAAGGAAACTTCTTGCGAAGTAAGGGCATTCAACAAAGTAGATTTGCCGCTGTTCACTTTGCCAAAAATACCTATGTGGAGCCTGGAGGCTATGGGTGTCGAGTGCATTATGTAAATATAGAACATTGAAATTGCTACTTTACCCTCATGCCTGTAAACGATATAAAACCAGAAATTCTCGCTGAATTGCGCGGAAATTATGCCACAGATGCCCTGCTTTCCAAAAATGCGGCGAAAAATTCGGATGCTCTGAGATTTTTCCCCGAAAAGCACGAAAGCGAAATTCGCCCGCCCTTTTTCCACGATACCGATCGCATTATACATTCCCAGGCCTATACTCGCTACATAGATAAAACCCAGGTTTTTTATCTGTGCGAAAACGACCATTTAACGCACAGGGTGCTGCATGTTCAGCTTGTGGCAAAAATAGCCAGAACGCTCGGCAGGGTTTTAAAATACAATGAAGATTTAATAGAGGCAATAGCCCTTGGGCACGATGTTGGGCACGCACCCTTTGCACATACTGGAGAAAGATTTCTCTCTGCTTTTTTGAAAAGCAAAAAAGAAGGCTGTTTTTGCCACAATGCACAGAGCTTTAGGCATTTGCACGAAATTGAAAAAACCGAAGGAAAGCACCATATAAACTTATGCGTTCAAACCTTGGACGGCATACTTTGCCACAATGGGGAATGGATTGCCCAGGAATATAAAAACAATCCAGACAAAACAAAGGAAACGCTTTTTGAAGAATACCAAAAATGCCTTGTTGATGAAAGCGCAACAAAAAAATTGCGGCCCATGACAATGGAAGGCTGCATTGTGCGGGTTTCCGATGTTATTGCATATATAGGCAGGGATATAGAAGATGCCATTGCCGTGAATTTGATAAAAAGAGAGGATATTCCGGCAAATATCAGCGAGGTTCTTGGGAATACCAATAAACTCATAGTTAATTCCCTTGTTTTAGATATAATAAACAACAGTTATGGAAAAAATTTCATATCTTTTTCAAAAGAAGTTTTTAATGCTTTGAATAGTTTGAAAAAATGGAATTACGAAAATATTTACGATAATCCTAAAAAAATGTCGGAGGATCCAAAAATAGAGGCTATGTTTAACGCTGTGCTGGAATATCTTTTAGAAAAAAAGCTGCAAGGCAATATTGAATTGCAATACCGTAAGTGGGAAAAAGATCAAAGCGTGGAATATTTTAAAACAAATGGCCCCGCACGCATCGCGGCAGATTATTTGTCTGGCATGACGGATGATTTTTTAATGAGTTCTTATAGAGAGCTGGTTGTGCCAAAATCCTTTGGATTTAGCTTTGTATGAAATTTTTATTTGCGCTGTTCCTTTTGGCTCTCCTTGCCTCTTGCACAAAAAAATCTATACCCAACAAAAACAGCGAGCAAGCTGAACATTTTAGCATAAATTATGGAGATGGCTATAAAATTTTGAATATAAAAGAAGCCTGGAATGGAGATTCTGAAAACCATCGCTGGTTGCTTTTAGATTCAAATGAAAACAAAATTCCAGATAGTTTAAAAAATTTGCCTGTGATTAAAATTCCAATTAAAAGAGCTGTGGTGCTTTCTACGGTGGCTATAGCTTTTATGGAAAAACTCGGCCTGCTGGAGAGCGTAATTGCTGTTGAAAACAGAAATTTGATTTACAGCGAAAAAATGCAAAATCTAATAGACTCTTTTTCAATAAAACAGGTTGGAAGCGGAAATTCGCTGGATTTGGAAACTATATTGATTTTAAACCCAGACATGGTTCTCACCTTTGGCACCGGCTCCACCATTTATGACGATTATCCACGCCTTAAAACTGCGGGAATTCCGGTTATTTTAACCGCCGAATGGATGGAAAGCCACCCTCTTGCCCGTTTTGAATGGCTCAAATTTTTTGGCATTTTATTTGGAAAGGAAAAAGAAGCAGATTCAATTTTTAAAGAAACGGTTAGCAAATATAATTTGCTTGCGGAGCAAGCCCTGCATTCTGCCGAAAAGCCCTCTGTTATCACTGGCTACCCTCAAGGCTCAGAATGGCTTGCAGGGGGCGGAAACAGTTACTTTGCAAAATTCCTGCGAGATGCCGGAGCAAAATACATTTGGGAAAACACGCCTCAAACGGGGCTTTTAACGCTCAATATAGAAGCTGCCTTGCAAAGCGCAACGCAGGCGCAGTTCTGGCTGCACCCAAGCCTCTGGAGGGGCAAGGCAGAAATTATGCAGAACGAGCCGAGAATGCAAATATTTCACGCTTGGCAAAATAACAAAATCTACCAAAGCTCAAAACGCACTGGCAAAAACGGAAGCCGAGATTTTTACGAATCTGCCGTGGTATATCCAGATTTGGTTTTGGCAGACCTTATTTTCATATTTCACCCAGAAATTTTGCCCGGGCATGAATTTATATATTACGAACAAATACTATAACTCAACATTTTTTTACTATATTACCCTCAGAATTTACAAACGGGGTCAATATGTTTCGCGAATCAATAAAAGTTTTAGACTGCTCAATACGCGATGGCGGTTTAATCAATAATCACAAGTTTTCCTTTGAATTTGTGCAGAGAGTTTATAAGGCTCTTGCAGCCGCAGGCGTTGATTATATGGAAGCGGGTTATAAAAACTCTGCCCAACTGTTCAGCAGGGAAGAATACGGACCTTGGAAATTTTGCGATGATGATTTGCTTTGGAAAATGAAAGAAAGCGTTGAAAATGGCCCTAAAGTATCTGTTATGGCAGATATTGGCAGGGCAGATATGAGCAAAATAAAGCCCAGAAAAGAATCCCCTTACGATATGGTGCGTGTGGCTTGCTATGCCCGCGATATTGACAAGTGCATCGCTATGGTAAATGAATTCCACGACCTTGGCTACGAAACCAC
>JGI20170J14366_1000065_pt1 | contig 31227 bp, 24 predicted proteins | sample TergutNc150P3_FD_14366 | JGI IMG/M metagenome (IMG submission 14366) | reverse complement strand
ACGCACGCACGGACCTCTCCAACCCCGCATTTTTACACCCAACCAAATAATAAACAAACAGTAACCAAAATCCCTGGTCTAGTAACAATAAAAGTCACATATAAAAATGATGAGCCTGAGTAAAGGACTATCGTGATAGGATAAAACATGTAGTATAAATTAAACTACCTTCATTATATCTAACAGAATCAAACTATCACCTTCAAGCATCAAAAGCCGCCGTGCACCATACACCAAGATATAAAAAGTAAACCTCAACACAGAAAAGTAAGCTAAAACAAGCTAATGGGTTCATACCCCATAAATAGAGCATAAACTCTCTTCTCTGATGCCCAGAAACTCAACCAAAATCCTTTTACTATCTACCCTAGTAGGTGGTGTACTAGTATCTGTATCCTCCAACTCATGGTTAGGAGCATGAATAGGCCTGGAAATCAATTTAATATCATTCATCCCCTTGATATCCAACGTCAAAAACATATATAATACAGAAGCATCACTGAAATACTTTATTGTACAAGTTCTTGCCTCAGCAACACTACTCTTCATGGTAGTAATAAAGACATTAACAGAAGACTTATTCACATTTGAAAGAAGAACCTACACGCCCATAATCATTTGTACCCCCCTCCTGCTAAAAAGTGGAGCAGCCCCCCTTCACTGATGATTCCCAGGAGTAATAGAGGGATTAAGATGAGAAAACTGTGCACTACTAATAACAGTGCAAAAAGCAGCCCCATTGATATTAATATCATACCTGATTGAAATCAATGCATTCACACTAAGAATTATTCTACTATCAACAATTGTAGGATCAATCGGAGGACTAAACCAAACCTCTATACGAAAGATCCTAACCTATTCATCTATCAACCACACAGGATGAATACTAATTGCATTAACCACAAGCGAAAACTTATGAATAGTGTACTTCGCAATCTACTCAACGCTAGCACTCACAGTAGTGTCCGCCATCAAACTATCTGGAGTATCTTTTATCAATCAAACCATATTAACGAATAAAGAGACCACCCTAATAAAATTCATAATATTCACATCATTACTGTCGCTGGGGGGGCTTCCCCCGTTCCTGGGATTCTTGCCAAAATGAATTGTTATTCAAGCCATAATTACAAACAACATGGCCCCACTAGCAACAATTGTAGTAGTGACCTCACTAATCACCCTATACTACTATCTGAAAATCTCCTACTCGAGATTCATGATTTTAAATACAGAACCAAAGTGGAATTTCAAATCCCACAAAACCGAAGCAACAAAAAACATAACAGCAGTAATCCTATCATCAATCTCCCTAACCGGTATGGTAGTCTGCACAGTAATTACCAACATTAACTAAACGAAGGCCTTAAGTTAAAAGCAAACTAATAACCTTCAAAGCTATAAATAAAGGGCTTCCTTTAGGCCTTGGTAAGTTCTTAACTCACCCCTACAGAATTGCATTCTGTAATCACAAAATGAATACAAGGCTCCCAAGAAGAAATATAGTGGAAGAGCAACGTAATCGCCCCTAAATAGATTTACAGCCTATCGCCTACTTATTTGTCTCAGCCATCCCACTAATCTTCACCCGATGATTCTTCTCAACTAATCACAAAGACATTGGAACTTTATATTTCGTATTTGGAGCTTGATCAGGAATAGTGGGAACGTCCCTAAGAATGCTCATCCGAACAGAGCTAGGACAACCTGGATCCCTAATTGGAGACGATCAAATCTACAACGTCATTGTCACAGCCCATGCCTTCGTTATAATTTTCTTCATAGTTATACCAATCATAATTGGAGGCTTCGGAAACTGATTAGTACCCTTAATGCTAGGGGCACCAGATATGGCATTCCCACGAATAAACAACATAAGATTCTGGCTACTTCCTCCATCCCTAACTCTTCTTCTCACTAGTAGTACAGTAGAAAGCGGGGTAGGAACAGGATGAACTGTTTACCCCCCTCTTGCTAGAGGAATTGCCCACGCCGGAGCCTCTGTAGACCTAGCAATCTTCTCATTACACTTAGCGGGAGTCTCATCAATTCTGGGAGCAGTAAACTTTATTACAACCACAATTAACATAAAGCCAAAGAGCATAAAGCCCGAACGAATCCCACTATTTGTATGATCAATTGCTATTACAGCCCTACTCTTGCTACTCTCCCTCCCAGTTCTGGCAGGAGCAATTACTATACTACTAACAGACCGTAATCTAAATACATCGTTTTTCGATCCAGCAGGAGGGGGAGACCCAATCCTATACCAACACTTATTCTGATTCTTCGGACACCCTGAAGTCTATATTCTCATTCTACCAGGATTTGGTATAGTATCACACATCATTTGCCACGAAAGAGGGAAAAAGGAAGCATTCGGAAACCTAGGAATGATCTTCGCTATGTTAGCAATTGGGCTACTAGGATTTGTAGTATGAGCACACCATATGTTCACTGTAGGAATAGACGTTGATACACGAGCATACTTTACTTCTGCGACAATAATCATTGCAGTTCCAACAGGAATTAAAATCTTCAGATGACTTGCAACTATATATGGAACCCGAATAACATATAGAGCAGCTTGCTTATGAGCACTAGGCTTTGTGTTCCTATTCACAATAGGAGGTCTTACAGGAGTAGTGCTAGCAAACTCATCAATTGATATCGTCCTGCATGACACTTACTATGTAGTAGCACACTTTCACTATGTCCTATCAATAGGTGCAGTATTTGCAATTATGGGAGGATTTGTCCAATGATTCCCACTATTCACGGGACTTACAATAAACCCAAAATGATTAAAGGCCCAATTCGCGGTTATATTCGTAGGAGTAAATCTAACCTTTTTCCCTCAACACTTCCTAGGACTAGCCGGTATACCACGACGATATTCAGACTACCCAGATGCATACACTACATGAAACATTATTTCCTCAATAGGATCAGCCATTTCATTCGTAAGAGTAATGATATTCCTATTCATCATATGAGAAAGAATCACATCAAACCGACCAATCCTATTCCCCACGCACACTAGAAACTCAGTGGAATGACTACAAAACTTCCCACCAGCAGAGCACAGATACTCAGAACTCCCAACTATTTCCCTAACTAACTAAACAGCCTCTAACGTGGCAGATAAGTGCATTGGATTTAAGCTCCATAAATAAAGTTTTAAACTTTCATTAGAAACAATGGCAACATGATTAAATCTAACACTGCAAGACAGAGCGTCACCCGTCATAGAACAATTAATCTTCTTCCACGATCATGCACTAATAATTATATTAATAATTATTACTGCAGTATTCTATACAATAATTAGAATTATCCAAAATAAACAAACAAGACGATTCATTCTAGAAGGACAAATAATCGAAACCCTATGAACAATTGCTCCTGCCATTATCTTAGTATTCATCGCAATCCCATCTCTACGACTACTGTACCTAATAGACGAAATCCACAACCCTGTAATAACTTTAAAAACAGTAGGCCACCAATGATATTGAAGCTATGAATACTCAGACTTTACAAAACTCGAGTTCGACTCATATATAGTACAGCAAGATGATCAACCAATTGACGCATTTCGACTATTAGATACAGATAACCGAGTGGTGCTACCAATAAATTCACCGATCCGAATTATTGTAACAGCAGCAGACGTATTACACTCTTGAACAGTACCAAGATTAGGAGTGAAAACAGATGCCACACCAGGACGACTTAACCAAATGAGATTCTCGATCAACCGCCCAGGCCTCCTATACGGGCAATGCTCAGAAATCTGCGGAGCAAACCATAGATTCATGCCAATCGTAATTGAAAGAGTATCAACAAACCAATTTATTAACTGAGTGTCAAAGATAAGAGAATCATCAGATGACTGAAAGCAAGTAATGGTCTCTTAAACCAGCTCATGATACCCTAGCAAGTATCTCTGATGACAAAGGATTAGTTAATTACATAACATCAGAATGTCAAACTGAAATAATCATAAAGATATCCTTTTATACCTCAAATAATACCCATAGAATGAACACTACTATACCTCACATTCTTAGCAACATTCCTAATATTTAACATTATAAACTACTTCGCCCAACTGCCAAACAAACAAAGAAAAACAAAGGAATCTATTAATATTCACAAAACAAACTGAAAGTGATAAGAAACTTATTCTCAATTTTCGACCCAACAACAGAAATCAACAACATATCCCTAAACTGAACAAGAACAGCTATCGGACTTCTACTAATCCCAACAAGAATCTGATTAGTGCCTTCACGAAACAGCATAATAGTAACACTATTAATAAATAAACTACACCAAGAAATAAAAACAATTTTAAGAAAAGGAAACGAAAACAAGGGAAACTCATTTATCCTAACATCACTATTCCTAATAATCCTAACAAACAACTTCCTAGGATTATTCCCATACATCTTTACCAGAACAAGACACCTAACCCTTACACTTACTTTAGCCTTACCAATATGATTAAGATTTATATTATTTGGATGAATTAAAAACACAAATCACATATTTGAACACCTAGTACCGCAAGGAACGCCATCCATATTAATACCATTCATGGTCATCATTGAAACTATTAGCAACGTCATCCGACCTGGAACACTAGCAGTACGACTAACCGCAAACATAATTGCAGGACACCTACTATTAACTTTACTAGGCAACAACGGGCCGTCTATAAGACACACGCTACTTACTGTACTAATTACCGCACAAATCCTCCTCCTAATTCTAGAAGCCGCAGTAGCAATTATCCAATCGTATGTATTTGCAATTCTAAGAACCCTATATTCTAGAGAAGTCAATTAATGTCAGTACACGAAAATCACCCATTCCACATAGTAAACAAAAGACCATGACCACTTACAGGTGCAATTGGAGCAATAGTAACCCTAATAGGGCTAATCAAATGATTTCACCAGTACGACGACAGATTATTAGGAATCGGAGCAATCATCACTGTCCTAACTATAATCCAATGATGACGAGACGTGACCCGAGAGGGAACCTACCAAGGCCTACACACAAAAATCGTAACAAAAGGCCTACGATGAGGAATAATCCTATTTATTGTATCAGAAGTACTATTCTTCGTATCATTCTTTTGAGCATTCTTCCACTCAAGACTATCTCCAACAATTGAACTAGGATCAACCTGACCTCCCACAGGAATTCAACCCTTCAACCCCCTACAAGTCCCCTTACTAAATACAGCAATCCTCCTGGCATCAGGAGTAACCGTAACATGAGCACACCATGGACTCCTAGAAAATAATGCTACCCAAGCAACCCAAGGCCTTTTCTTCACTGTCCTATTAGGGCTGTACTTCACCGCATTACAAGCATACGAATACATTGAAGCACCTTTCACAATTGCAGACTCAGCATACGGGTCAACCTTCTTTGTAGCAACAGGCTTCCATGGACTACACGTAATTATCGGAACAACATTCCTAACCACATGTCTTCTACGACACACAACACTACACTTCTCATCAAACCACCACTTCGGATTTGAAGCAGCAGCATGATACTGACACTTCGTAGATGTGGTTTGATTATTCCTATACATTTCAATTTACTGATGAGGAAGATAAAATAATATTTATCTAATACAAGGAAAGTATACTTGACTTCCAATCAAGAAATTTGTGAAAACAAGATAAATAATAATAATAGTTACAACAGCAGCAACAGTAACCCTAATCCTATCGGCAGCAATTATAATCTTAGCAACCCTAATCTCAAAAAAAATCAATGAAGACCGAGAAAAAAGATCCCCCTTTGAATGCGGATTTGACCCAAAAAATTCTGCACGACTACCGTTCTCATCACGATTCTTCTTAATTGCAGTAATCTTCATAATCTTTGATGTAGAAATTGCCCTACTCCTACCAATACCAATTACTATACTAACATCAAACATAAAATCGTGATTAATCGTCAGATCAGCATTCCTACTAATCCTTATTATTGGGCTATACCACGAATGAAACCAAGGATCCTTAGAGTGAAGAAATTAAGGGACTATAGTTAATAATAACATTTGAGTTGCATTCAAAAGGTACTACCCATGTAGTTAGCCTCAGCCCTAACACCACCCTAAGCGAGAAGCAAAAATTGCAATCAGTTTCGACCTGGTCTTAGATAATAAAATTATCCTCGCTTTAAATCCTTAACTGAAACCAAAGAGAGGTATATTATTGTTAATAATAAAATTGAATAAATAATTCCTGTTAAAGAAGTGACAGAAAAAGTGAATGCTGCTAACTTATCACTATAGCGGTTAAAATCCGTTTACACTTCTACATTTATATAGTTTAGAATAAACATTACACTTTCACTGTAAAGACAAAGAAGCTCTTTTATAAATACTCAAAGGTAATAAATACCTCATCGACATCTTCAGTGTCGCGCTCTAAATATAAGCTATCCAAGTAAAACACAAGAACAAATAAAAGAATTACAATTCACATAACAAAAAATCCCAAAAATACCTTTAAATTATTGTATTGAAATCATTGATTAACCCTACCCAAATTAAAAAGAACTCAATATAAACCCTGACCACCAAAAAACTCCATCCAACCAGAATCAAAAGCCCTTGTCGCCCTATATCCTACCTCCAGGGGACTAAAAGAAACACCATAAGTAGAGAAAAAGGGTATGAACCACATAGAACCCGAAAATGAGGAAACTCCGTATAAATTTATAGAAAATAACCTATCACCAAAAACAAACCCAGCAATCTCATAGCCCAGTCAACCCCCTATAATCACTACGAATATAGTAAGGAACCTCAAATAATAGGGTAAACAAATTATAGAAGGAGTAGGACAAATCAATCATATAAGAGAGCTCCCACCAAAAATAGACATAATCAACAAGCCAATCATACCCACCATTATATTATAATTGGACTCTACCATAGAATACGAAGGAACAAAATTAAAATCACCACACAAAACAAAGTAAAATAAACGAAAAGAATAACAAACCGTCAGCCCCGTAGATACAAATAATAAAAAGAAACCGAAAACATTTACATATCTCATAGAAAACATCTCCAAAATAAAATCCCTAGAGTAAAACCCAGCCAAAAATGGCATCCCACAAAGAGCAAAATTAGAAACTATCAAACTAGAAGAAGTAAAAGGCATATAAACAGACAAGCCCCCTATAAACCGAATATCTTGGGAATCCCCCATAGAATGAATAACACCCCCAGCACACATGAACAACAAAGCCTTAAACAAAGCGTGAGTCAATAAATGAAAAAAAGCCAAACCAGAGAGACCAATAGAAATAGTCATAATTATAAGACCCAGCTGTCTAAGAGTCGACAGAGCAATAATCCTCTTCAAATCAAACTCAAAGTTGGCCCCAAGACCCGCCATAAATATAGTCAAACCCGAAACCAACAACAAAAAAACATTTAACCAATAACCAAAAGAGGGACTAAACCGAATAAGAAGATAAACCCCCGCAGTAACCAAGGTTGAAGAATGAACCAATGCAGATACAGGAGTAGGAGCAGCCATAGCCGCAGGCAGCCAGGAAGAAAAAGGGATCTGAGCACTCCTAGTTATTGCGGCCAAAACAACAAGAAAAGAAATCAGCTCCATCTCAAAAGAACTCGATAAAAACTCCAAATAATAAATAAAACTCCAGCTACCAAAATTAATCATTCATGCAATAGCCATCAACAAAGCAACATCGCCGATCCGGTTAGACAAAACGGTCAACATACCAGCACCATAAGACTTCACATTCTGGTAATAAATCACCAACAAATAAGAAACCAAACCCAAACCATCCCAACCTAATAAAATACTGATTACATTAGGACTAATAATCAAAAACATTATAGAAATAACAAACATCAAAACTAACGAAATAAACCGAACAATATTCAAATCACCAAACATATAATCATCTCTATAAAGAATAACCAGAGAAGAAATGATAAACACAAACCCCATAAATAATAAAGACATTCAATCAAACAAAAAAGTCATAATAACAGATCTACCATTTAACGTAATGATATTCCAGTCAATAAAATAAACCAAATCATTTATAATAAAATATGAACCTAAGATACAGCAGACCCAGCCCAAAAGAAACAAAAAAATAAATCTAACAAAACAAATAGACATAAGCATAAATCTAAAATATACAAATATATCATCGGCACCACAAACCAACATTTTCTATTAAACTATTTAGATTTAACTAAACCCAAAAAACAGAAACATCTACCTTCAAAATAATTAAATTTAATGGAAACCAATGCAAAAACAATAACATGAACTCACGAACATAACCCAAAGAACAAGAATAAATCCCAGAATAAATAGACCCATGCTGACTATAAGAATACAAATAAAGAGTATAAGCAGCACTAAAAAAAGATAAAAAAATTAAAACAAACATAAGACATCAAGATCAAGAAACCAAGCTACTCAATAAACCAATCTCCCCTAAAAGATTAAGTGAGGGGGGAGCCGCCATATTACAAGATCTTAATAAAAACCACCACATAGCCATTCTAGGCATCAAGTTAATCAAACCCCTATTAATCAAAAGACTCCGTCTACTAAAACGCTCATAAGAAATATTAGAAAGACAAAAAAGACCAGAAGAACATAAACCATGAGCCACCATTAAAGCAAAGGATCTGCAAACCCCCCAATAATTCAAAGTCATGATACCCCCGATAACCATACTTATATGAGCGACAGAAGAGTAAGCAATTAATGACTTTAAATCAGTCTGTCGTATACAAAACAAACTAACGAAAAGACCCCCAACTAAGCTCAAAGCAACCCAAACAACGCCAAACTTAAATCCAAACCTAAACAACACAGGGAAAGCGCGAAGAAGGCCATAACCCCCCAGCTTCAACAAAACACCAGCCAAAATCATAGAACCAGACACCGGGGCCTCAACATGAGCCCTGGGGAGCCATAAATGAACTATAAACATAGGCATCTTAACCAAAAAGGCAAAAACCATACAAAGATAGAATAAACCGCCAACCAAATGTTCACTCCCACTCAATGTAAATAAACACAAAGAACCCAAAGAATTATAAATAAATAAAATACCGACCAACAAAGGAAGAGAGGCCAACAATGTATAGAATAGTAAATAAATCCCAGCCTGAACACGCTCAGGTTGATACCCCCAACCCAAAATCAAAAATAAGGTAGGAATCAGTCTACTTTCAAAAAAGATATAAAATGAAAGTAGACTGATTCTTCTAAAAGTACAATACAATAAAATAGTTAGAACAACAACAACAAAGAGGAAAAACCCAGAAAAATATCCCAAACGAAATACAGACTCTCTAGCCAGAATTATAAGTACACAAATCCACAAACTAAGAAGAATCAAACCATAAGAAATTAAATCACAACCAAAAATATAACCTAACCCTCCTCAACAAAAAAAATAAGGAAAGAAAAACAAATAAAGGAAAGAAGCAAAGAACATCATAGAACAAACCAACCACCAAAGCCCAGAATAAAAACAGAGAGGGATCAAAAAAATCAAAAAACAAAGGAATTTTAACATTGAAGAACTCTATAAGATTGAAAATAATCATTACCATGACTACGAATCATAGAAACCAAAATAGAAAGGCCCAAAGAGCCCTCACAAACAGAAAAAACCAGAAAATAAACAACAAAAAATAAACTGTAATTAAACCTACACAAATAAAAATAAACAGAAAAATAAAGGACCAACACAACAAACTCTAATCTCAACAAAGTAATCAACAAATGCTTCCGGCTAGAGGAAAAAGCCCAAATACCACAAAAATAAGAAATAAAAAAATATAATCACATTGGCATTAAGTAAGTTTTAATAATTTAATAAAAATATTGGTCTTGTAAATCAAAAATAAGGAACAACCTTTTAAAACTTCAGAGGAAAGGTACCAAACACCATTTCATTAATCCCCAAAACTAATATTTTAAATAAAATACCCCCTGACATAACAAAACTATTTATATCAATAAGAACTGTAACGAGATTTATATTCACACAAATAAAGCACCCCATGGCCATGGGGCTAATACTACTAATACAGACAATCATGGTATGCTTAATCAGAGGAACAATATACAGAAGCTTCTGATTCTCCTACATCCTATTCATAATCATAATTGGAGGGATACTAGTACTATTCATATACATGACAAGACTGGCCTCAAACGAAATATTTTCACCATCAAATAAAATACTAATGGCCTCATCAATTATCCTCCCAATTCTAATATACATAATACCAACATTAACAAACAACAAGGACATAAATATACACGACACAATAATAGAAAATGAAATCACAACCACAACAACTGTTATATATAATCAAATAATAGGAACAATAACAACAATACTAGTAATTTACATACTACTAACACTCATTGTAGTCGTAAACATTATTAATGTATCCAAGGGGCCCCTACGACACACAAGATAATGAACAAACCCACACGAAATAGACACCCTCTATTCAAAATTGCAAATCACGCCCTGGTGGACCTACCAACGCCATCAACAATTAGAGGATGATGAAACTTTGGATCACTATTAGGAATCTGCTTAGTAACACAAATCGTAACCGGACTATTCCTGGCCATACATTACTGCCCAAACATTGACGCCGCCTTTAGAAGAGTGAGACACATTTGTCGAGATGTAAACTACGGCTGACTACTACGAACACTGCATGCAAACGGGGCATCCCTATTCTTCGTTTGCATCTATCTACACACAGGGCGAAACATATACTATGGGTCATATAACTTCATACACACTTGGTCAGTAGGAGTAGCAATCCTATTTCTAACTATAGCAACAGCATTCATAGGTTATGTACTCCCATGAGGACAAATATCATTCTGAGGCGCAACAGTAATTACAAACCTATTATCAGCAATTCCCTATGTAGGAAAGGAAGTAGTCCAATGGGTGTGAGGAGGGTTTGCAGTAGATAACGCCACCCTCACACGATTCTTTGCCCTACACTTCCTAATACCCTTCGTAATTGCAGCAATAGTGCTGATCCACCTATTATTCCTTCACCAAACAGGATCAAACAACCCCCTAGGACTAAATAAAAACACAGACAAAATCCCATTCCACCCATACTTCACAGTAAAAGACGTATTTGGATTTACCCTCACCCTTATACTACTAACAGCCCTAACCCTAAAGGAACCTTATATCCTGAGAGACCCAGACAACTTCACACCAGCAAATCCCCTAGTCACACCCGTCCACATTCAACCAGAATGATACTTCCTATTTGCATACGCAATCCTACGGTCAATCCCCAACAAGCTAGGAGGAGTTATTGCCCTAGCAATATCAATTGCAATCCTATTCATCATACCAACATACAAATCAAAGTTCCGAGGAACACAATTCTATCCAATCAACCAAATTCTATTCTGAACAATAACAAATACTGTAATCCTACTAACATGAATTGGAGCACGACCAGTAGAAGATCCCTACGTCCTAACAGGACAAATCTTAACAACAATTTACTTCGCATACTATGTAATAAGCCCAATAACAACGAAGCTGTGAGATAAAATAACAGAATAAAAGTTAAAAAGCTATAGACAAAGCCTAATGTCTTGAAAACATTATGAAAGAAGTTTAAATCTTCTATTAACTTATCATACTTAAATTAATACACTACAACAGAGAGAAAATAAAACACTTAACACCAATAAAAAACAAAAGATAATTCAACGAAAGAGGCAAAAATCTCTTCCAAGCCAAATATATTAACTTATCATAACGAAACCGAGGGACCGTCCCACGAACCCAAATAAACAAAAAAGAGACAAAAGTAAGCTTAACATAAAAGAAAAAAGAATAAAGATCACTGCCTAAAAAAAGAATACAAAACAGCATACTCATAAAAAGGATACTTGCATACTCAGCCAAAAAAATCAAGGCAAATCCCCCACTACCATATTCAACATTAAACCCTGAAACAAGCTCAGACTCACCTTCAGCAAAATCAAAAGGCGTACGATTAGTTTCAGCTAAACAAGAGATAAATCAAATAAATGACAAAGGAAGAGAAAGAAAAATTAACCACAAGTAAACCTGAAAAAAATAAAAGTAAGCCAAATTATAACTACTAATCAAAATAACAAAAGAAAGTAAAATAAAAGCTAATCTCACTTCATAAGAAATAGTCTGAGCCAAAGCACGAAGCCCTCCCAACAAAGAATAACCAGAATTAGAAGACCACCCAGCAATCATAACGGTATAAACCCCCAATCTTGTACAGGCCAAAAAAAACAGCAAACCCAACTCAAATGAAATAAACCCACTTAAATAAGGAACCAGCAATCAAACCAACAAAGAAAGAAAAAACCCAAAAATAGGAGAAAAATAATAAATTAAATAATTAGAAACAACAGGAAAATATTGCTCCCTAGAAAACAACTTAATAGCATCTCTAAAAGGCTGAAGAATGCCGATAAACCCAACCCTATTAGGCCCCTTCCGAATATGAACATAACCCAAAACCCTACGTTCCAACAGTGTAAGGAAGGCTACCCCAACCATAACAAAAATCATTAACAACAAGAAAATAATAACAAGAAAAAAAAGATCAAGCATATACTACTTGTAAAATAATAATTTTACATTAATAGATTCTAAATCCAATGCACTTATCTGCCAAAATAGTATAACATTAACAAAAACCAATGTAACAACTGAAATTATTCCAAATATCCGGTCCTCTCGTACTAAGATATAAAACAACTCTATAGATAGAAACCAACCTGGCTCACGCCGGTCTGAACTCAGATCATGTAAGATTTTAAAGGTCGAACAGACCTAATCACTTTCAGCTCCTGCACCGAAAATTCACCTTAATCCAACATCGAGGTCGCAAACCCCCCCGCCAATAAGAACTCTCAAGGAAGATAACGCTGTTATCCCTAAGGTAATTTAATCTTATAATCAAAATAAATGGATCAAAAATATATACATAAATATATAAAAACAAAGAGGAGTTAAATAATATTCCTCCCATCACCCCAACAAAACAATTCACTCCCACTCAATGTAAATAAATACAAACAACGAATAAATAGGAAAATTGTCAAACTCTATAGGGTCTTCTCGTCCCATAAAAACATTTAAGAATTTTAACTCAAAAACCAAATTCAATAAACCAATACCTCTAAGACAGCCTATGTCTCGTCAAGCCATTCATACCAGATCACAATTAAAGAACTAATGATTATGCTACCTTTGCACGGTCAAAATACCGCGGCCCTTCAACTCTAAGTCAGTGGGCAGGCCATACTTCAAAAACTAACAAGAAAAGATGTTTTTGTTAAACAGGCGGACATAGAACTTTGCCGAATTCCTCAAAAGCAATTAACACCTACCATCTCTCACAAAACAACCAATAAAATTTACTAATTACACAATAATTACTATACAAACCAAAGTAAAGAAAACATTTCAATAAATAACTTAAATAACAAAAAATTAAAAAAAGAACAAATAAAATTTTAACATAATCAAATAGAAAATCACCATAAAATCCACAAAACTAAATTAAACTCAGACAATTATAAAAGCTAGAACAAGGAGCTAATCCCCCTTAATCTTAACATCAAATAAAAATAAATAAATCAACAACAGAAATTAAATAAGATGTATGAATTAAATTCATTTCTTGAAAAACCAGAAACCACTAAAGACGAATAACATTTCACTACCAACTACTTATTATTAATACTAATGAAACAGTAACTAACATAAGCCATTAACTCCTTTAAAATCGGGAAATAAAAATAAATAATAAAATTCAATGAACCCTGATACACAAGGTACGACAAACAAAATCAGCTTTCAACAAAACATTTAAACCATTCAACCCCTCACGGTACAAATAAGCTATAGTAAAAAAATTAAATCAAAAACAATACAACAACAAAGTAATATTTTAATCAATAAACAAACAACCACAATACATACACAACAAGACAATCAACAAAATCAGACCATGCCGAATCGCACGGCACAATAATTCAGCGTAAATGAAAACTCAACTAATAGAAATGATCTGATATCAATCCAGCCGCACCTTCCGGTACAACCACTTTGTTACGACTTATCTCATTATAATAAACAAACGAGAGCGACGGGCGATGTGTGCATATCTCAGAACCAATTATCATAATAACAATCTACAAATTATTACAACCAAATCCAATTTCATGCCAATATTAAAATCAACAATCCATAAACAAATAACAATGTAATCCATCATTCCACTTAAAAACAAGCTGCACCTTGACCTGAAATACATCAAAATAAAGAAACCAGAAAATTAAGTAACCTCTAAAAAGATAATCAATAAACGGCGGTATACAAACCAAAATCAAATAAGTAAGGTCCAACGTGGACTATCGATAACGGGACAGATTCCTCTGGACGGAATGAGATACCGCCAAATTCTTTAAGTTTCAAGAACATAACTAATACTACTCAGGCACAAAAATTAACATTTTAAAATAATAGGGTATCTAATCCTAGTTTAAAAATAAAATTTCATAGCCTCCAAAAATCAAACAAGACAAACAAAAATAATAAAAATTTCACCTAAAAATAACCTAAACAAAATCAACTCAATAAACAATATAACTATCTTTAATACCAAACCCGTTCAAACGCCTCCAAGGTATAACCGCGGCTGCTGGCACAAAATTTAACCGAGACTAAAATGCATTGCTAAATACAAGAATACTTGACCAACCAATACTAACTAATGAGAAATACACCTTAAATACCTTTAGGCCCATCTAGAACCACAAAGTATAATCACGCACACACTTACATATAAAACAAACACAAAATGAACGATAAAAGCAAGAATAAAACTTCTTTTTTTCAATTAAAACAAACAAGCCACAATGGGGCAAATTATACAAAAACTAACGATATCCACACGCAACACAAGGAGTTAAGTAGAGACACTTCGTCCGCATCCTCCCCGTCTTTTTTTAGCCCCCGGCCTAACTCACTTCGTTAACTCGCTCGTTTGCCCCCAAACGAGAAACTACTCTTTATCTTATAATTATCGAAACCTCTAACAACGGAACAAACCCGACCATAACTAATAGAAAACATATGGAACCCACAAACTTAAGCAACACCCCACTATCTACGCACGAACCTCTCCAACCCCGCATTTTTACACCCAACCAAATAATAAACAAACAGTAACCAAAATCCCTGGTCTAGTAACAATAAAAGTCACATACAAANATNATGAGCCTGAGTAAAGGACTATCGTGATAGGATAAAACATGTAGTATAAATTAAACTACCTTCATTATATCTAACAGAATCAAACTATCACCTTCAAGCATCAAAAGCCGCCGTGCACCATACACCAAGATATAAAAAGTAAACCTCAACACAGAAAAGTAAGCTAAAACAAGCTAATGGGTTCATACCCCATAAATAGAGCATAAACTCTCTTCTCTGATGCCCAGAAACTCAACCAAAATCCTTTTACTATCTACCCTAGTAGGTGGTGTACTAGTATCTGTATCCTCCAACTCATGGTTAGGAGCATGAATAGGCCTGGAAATCAATTTAATATCATTCATCCCCTTGATATCCAACGTCAAAAACATATATAATACAGAAGCATCACTGAAATACTTTATTGTACAAGTTCTTGCCTCAGCAACACTACTCTTCATGGTAGTAATAAAGACATTAACAGAAGACTTATTCACATTTGAAAGAAGAACCTACACGCCCATAATCATTTGTACCCCCCTCCTGCTAAAAAGTGGAGCAGCCCCCCTTCACTGATGATTCCCAGGAGTAATAGAGGGATTAAGATGAGAAAACTGTGCACTACTAATAACAGTGCAAAAAGCAGCCCCATTGATATTAATATCATACCTGATTGAAATCAATGCATTCACACTAAGAATTATTCTACTATCAACAATTGTAGGATCAATCGGAGGACTAAACCAAACCTCTATACGAAAGATCCTAACCTATTCATCTATCAACCACACAGGATGAATACTAATTGCATTAACCACAAGCGAAAACTTATGAATAGTGTACTTCGCAATCTACTCAACGCTAGCACTCACAGTAGTGTCCGCCATCAAACTATCTGGAGTATCTTTTATCAATCAAACCATATTAACGAATAAAGAGACCACCCTAATAAAATTCATAATATTCACATCATTACTGTCGCTGGGGGGGCTTCCCCCGTTCCTGGGATTCTTGCCAAAATGAATTGTTATTCAAGCCATAATTACAAACAACATGGCCCCACTAGCAACAATTGTAGTAGTGACCTCACTAATCACCCTATACTACTATCTGAAAATCTCCTACTCGAGATTCATGATTTTAAATACAGAACCAAAGTGGAATTTCAAATCCCACAAAACCGAAGCAACAAAAAACATAACAGCAGTAATCCTATCATCAATCTCCCTAACCGGTATGGTAGTCTGCACAGTAATTACCAACATTAACTAAACGAAGGCCTTAAGTTAAAAGCAAACTAATAACCTTCAAAGCTATAAATAAAGGGCTTCCTTTAGGCCTTGGTAAGTTCTTAACTCACCCCTACAGAATTGCATTCTGTAATCACAAAATGAATACAAGGCTCCCAAGAAGAAATATAGTGGAAGAGCAACGTAATCGCCCCTAAATAGATTTACAGCCTATCGCCTACTTATTTGTCTCAGCCATCCCACTAATCTTCACCCGATGATTCTTCTCAACTAATCACAAAGACATTGGAACTTTATATTTCGTATTTGGAGCTTGATCAGGAATAGTGGGAACGTCCCTAAGAATGCTCATCCGAACAGAGCTAGGACAACCTGGATCCCTAATTGGAGACGATCAAATCTACAACGTCATTGTCACAGCCCATGCCTTCGTTATAATTTTCTTCATAGTTATACCAATCATAATTGGAGGCTTCGGAAACTGATTAGTACCCTTAATGCTAGGGGCACCAGATATGGCATTCCCACGAATAAACAACATAAGATTCTGGCTACTTCCTCCATCCCTAACTCTTCTTCTCACTAGTAGTACAGTAGAAAGCGGGGTAGGAACAGGATGAACTGTTTACCCCCCTCTTGCTAGAGGAATTGCCCACGCCGGAGCCTCTGTAGACCTAGCAATCTTCTCATTACACTTAGCGGGAGTCTCATCAATTCTGGGAGCAGTAAACTTTATTACAACCACAATTAACATAAAGCCAAAGAGCATAAAGCCCGAACGAATCCCACTATTTGTATGATCAATTGCTATTACAGCCCTACTCTTGCTACTCTCCCTCCCAGTTCTGGCAGGAGCAATTACTATACTACTAACAGACCGTAATCTAAATACATCGTTTTTCGATCCAGCAGGAGGGGGAGACCCAATCCTATACCAACACTTATTCTGATTCTTCGGACACCCTGAAGTCTATATTCTCATTCTACCAGGATTTGGTATAGTATCACACATCATTTGCCACGAAAGAGGGAAAAAGGAAGCATTCGGAAACCTAGGAATGATCTTCGCTATGTTAGCAATTGGGCTACTAGGATTTGTAGTATGAGCACACCATATGTTCACTGTAGGAATAGACGTTGATACACGAGCATACTTTACTTCTGCGACAATAATCATTGCAGTTCCAACAGGAATTAAAATCTTCAGATGACTTGCAACTATATATGGAACCCGAATAACATATAGAGCAGCTTGCTTATGAGCACTAGGCTTTGTGTTCCTATTCACAATAGGAGGTCTTACAGGAGTAGTGCTAGCAAACTCATCAATTGATATCGTCCTGCATGACACTTACTATGTAGTAGCACACTTTCACTATGTCCTATCAATAGGTGCAGTATTTGCAATTATGGGAGGATTTGTCCAATGATTCCCACTATTCACGGGACTTACAATAAACCCAAAATGATTAAAGGCCCAATTCGCGGTTATATTCGTAGGAGTAAATCTAACCTTTTTCCCTCAACACTTCCTAGGACTAGCCGGTATACCACGACGATATTCAGACTACCCAGATGCATACACTACATGAAACATTATTTCCTCAATAGGATCAGCCATTTCATTCGTAAGAGTAATGATATTCCTATTCATCATATGAGAAAGAATCACATCAAACCGACCAATCCTATTCCCCACGCACACTAGAAACTCAGTGGAATGACTACAAAACTTCCCACCAGCAGAGCACAGATACTCAGAACTCCCAACTATTTCCCTAACTAACTAAACAGCCTCTAACGTGGCAGATAAGTGCATTGGATTTAAGCTCCATAAATAAAGTTTTAAACTTTCATTAGAAACAATGGCAACATGATTAAATCTAACACTGCAAGACAGAGCGTCACCCGTCATAGAACAATTAATCTTCTTCCACGATCATGCACTAATAATTATATTAATAATTATTACTGCAGTATTCTATACAATAATTAGAATTATCCAAAATAAACAAACAAGACGATTCATTCTAGAAGGACAAATAATCGAAACCCTATGAACAATTGCTCCTGCCATTATCTTAGTATTCATCGCAATCCCATCTCTACGACTACTGTACCTAATAGACGAAATCCACAACCCTGTAATAACTTTAAAAACAGTAGGCCACCAATGATATTGAAGCTATGAATACTCAGACTTTACAAAACTCGAGTTCGACTCATATATAGTACAGCAAGATGATCAACCAATTGACGCATTTCGACTATTAGATACAGATAACCGAGTGGTGCTACCAATAAATTCACCGATCCGAATTATTGTAACAGCAGCAGACGTATTACACTCTTGAACAGTACCAAGATTAGGAGTGAAAACAGATGCCACACCAGGACGACTTAACCAAATGAGATTCTCGATCAACCGCCCAGGCCTCCTATACGGGCAATGCTCAGAAATCTGCGGAGCAAACCATAGATTCATGCCAATCGTAATTGAAAGAGTATCAACAAACCAATTTATTAACTGAGTGTCAAAGATAAGAGAATCATCAGATGACTGAAAGCAAGTAATGGTCTCTTAAACCAGCTCATGATACCCTAGCAAGTATCTCTGATGACAAAGGATTAGTTAATTACATAACATCAGAATGTCAAACTGAAATAATCATAAAGATATCCTTTTATACCTCAAATAATACCCATAGAATGAACACTACTATACCTCACATTCTTAGCAACATTCCTAATATTTAACATTATAAACTACTTCGCCCAACTGCCAAACAAACAAAGAAAAACAAAGGAATCTATTAATATTCACAAAACAAACTGAAAGTGATAAGAAACTTATTCTCAATTTTCGACCCAACAACAGAAATCAACAACATATCCCTAAACTGAACAAGAACAGCTATCGGACTTCTACTAATCCCAACAAGAATCTGATTAGTGCCTTCACGAAACAGCATAATAGTAACACTATTAATAAATAAACTACACCAAGAAATAAAAACAATTTTAAGAAAAGGAAACGAAAACAAGGGAAACTCATTTATCCTAACATCACTATTCCTAATAATCCTAACAAACAACTTCCTAGGATTATTCCCATACATCTTTACCAGAACAAGACACCTAACCCTTACACTTACTTTAGCCTTACCAATATGATTAAGATTTATATTATTTGGATGAATTAAAAACACAAATCACATATTTGAACACCTAGTACCGCAAGGAACGCCATCCATATTAATACCATTCATGGTCATCATTGAAACTATTAGCAACGTCATCCGACCTGGAACACTAGCAGTACGACTAACCGCAAACATAATTGCAGGACACCTACTATTAACTTTACTAGGCAACAACGGGCCGTCTATAAGACACACGCTACTTACTGTACTAATTACCGCACAAATCCTCCTCCTAATTCTAGAAGCCGCAGTAGCAATTATCCAATCGTATGTATTTGCAATTCTAAGAACCCTATATTCTAGAGAAGTCAATTAATGTCAGTACACGAAAATCACCCATTCCACATAGTAAACAAAAGACCATGACCACTTACAGGTGCAATTGGAGCAATAGTAACCCTAATAGGGCTAATCAAATGATTTCACCAGTACGACGACAGATTATTAGGAATCGGAGCAATCATCACTGTCCTAACTATAATCCAATGATGACGAGACGTGACCCGAGAGGGAACCTACCAAGGCCTACACACAAAAATCGTAACAAAAGGCCTACGATGAGGAATAATCCTATTTATTGTATCAGAAGTACTATTCTTCGTATCATTCTTTTGAGCATTCTTCCACTCAAGACTATCTCCAACAATTGAACTAGGATCAACCTGACCTCCCACAGGAATTCAACCCTTCAACCCCCTACAAGTCCCCTTACTAAATACAGCAATCCTCCTGGCATCAGGAGTAACCGTAACATGAGCACACCATGGACTCCTAGAAAATAATGCTACCCAAGCAACCCAAGGCCTTTTCTTCACTGTCCTATTAGGGCTGTACTTCACCGCATTACAAGCATACGAATACATTGAAGCACCTTTCACAATTGCAGACTCAGCATACGGGTCAACCTTCTTTGTAGCAACAGGCTTCCATGGACTACACGTAATTATCGGAACAACATTCCTAACCACATGTCTTCTACGACACACAACACTACACTTCTCATCAAACCACCACTTCGGATTTGAAGCAGCAGCATGATACTGACACTTCGTAGATGTGGTTTGATTATTCCTATACATTTCAATTTACTGATGAGGAAGATAAAATAATATTTATCTAATACAAGGAAAGTATACTTGACTTCCAATCAAGAAATTTGTGAAAACAAGATAAATAATAATAATAGTTACAACAGCAGCAACAGTAACCCTAATCCTATCGGCAGCAATTATAATCTTAGCAACCCTAATCTCAAAAAAAATCAATGAAGACCGAGAAAAAAGATCCCCCTTTGAATGCGGATTTGACCCAAAAAATTCTGCACGACTACCGTTCTCATCACGATTCTTCTTAATTGCAGTAATCTTCATAATCTTTGATGTAGAAATTGCCCTACTCCTACCAATACCAATTACTATACTAACATCAAACATAAAATCGTGATTAATCGTCAGATCAGCATTCCTACTAATCCTTATTATTGGGCTATACCACGAATGAAACCAAGGATCCTTAGAGTGAAGAAATTAAGGGACTATAGTTAATAATAACATTTGAGTTGCATTCAAAAGGTACTACCCATGTAGTTAGCCTCAGCCCTAACACCACCCTAAGCGAGAAGCAAAAATTGCAATCAGTTTCGACCTGGTCTTAGATAATAAAATTATCCTCGCTTTAAATCCTTAACTGAAACCAAAGAGAGGTATATTATTGTTAATAATAAAATTGAATAAATAATTCCTGTTAAAGAAGTGACAGAAAAAGTGAATGCTGCTAACTTATCACTATAGCGGTTAAAATCCGTTTACACTTCTACATTTATATAGTTTAGAATAAACATTACACTTTCACTGTAAAGACAAAGAAGCTCTTTTATAAATACTCAAAGGTAATAAATACCTCATCGACATCTTCAGTGTCGCGCTCTAAATATAAGCTATCCAAGTAAAACACAAGAACAAATAAAAGAATTACAATTCACATAACAAAAAATCCCAAAAATACCTTTAAATTATTGTATTGAAATCATTGATTAACCCTACCCAAATTAAAAAGAACTCAATATAAACCCTGACCACCAAAAAACTCCATCCAACCAGAATCAAAAGCCCTTGTCGCCCTATATCCTACCTCCAGGGGACTAAAAGAAACACCATAAGTAGAGAAAAAGGGTATGAACCACATAGAACCCGAAAATGAGGAAACTCCGTATAAATTTATAGAAAATAACCTATCACCAAAAACAAACCCAGCAATCTCATAGCCCAGTCAACCCCCTATAATCACTACGAATATAGTAAGGAACCTCAAATAATAGGGTAAACAAATTATAGAAGGAGTAGGACAAATCAATCATATAAGAGAGCTCCCACCAAAAATAGACATAATCAACAAGCCAATCATACCCACCATTATATTATAATTGGACTCTACCATAGAATACGAAGGAACAAAATTAAAATCACCACACAAAACAAAGTAAAATAAACGAAAAGAATAACAAACCGTCAGCCCCGTAGATACAAATAATAAAAAGAAACCGAAAACATTTACATATCTCATAGAAAACATCTCCAAAATAAAATCCCTAGAGTAAAACCCAGCCAAAAATGGCATCCCACAAAGAGCAAAATTAGAAACTATCAAACTAGAAGAAGTAAAAGGCATATAAACAGACAAGCCCCCTATAAACCGAATATCTTGGGAATCCCCCATAGAATGAATAACACCCCCAGCACACATGAACAACAAAGCCTTAAACAAAGCGTGAGTCAATAAATGAAAAAAAGCCAAACCAGAGAGACCAATAGAAATAGTCATAATTATAAGACCCAGCTGTCTAAGAGTCGACAGAGCAATAATCCTCTTCAAATCAAACTCAAAGTTGGCCCCAAGACCCGCCATAAATATAGTCAAACCCGAAACCAACAACAAAAAAACATTTAACCAATAACCAAAAGAGGGACTAAACCGAATAAGAAGATAAACCCCCGCAGTAACCAAGGTTGAAGAATGAACCAATGCAGATACAGGAGTAGGAGCAGCCATAGCCGCAGGCAGCCAGGAAGAAAAAGGGATCTGAGCACTCCTAGTTATTGCGGCCAAAACAACAAGAAAAGAAATCAGCTCCATCTCAAAAGAACTCGATAAAAACTCCAAATAATAAATAAAACTCCAGCTACCAAAATTAATCATTCATGCAATAGCCATCAACAAAGCAACATCGCCGATCCGGTTAGACAAAACGGTCAACATACCAGCACCATAAGACTTCACATTCTGGTAATAAATCACCAACAAATAAGAAACCAAACCCAAACCATCCCAACCTAATAAAATACTGATTACATTAGGACTAATAATCAAAAACATTATAGAAATAACAAACATCAAAACTAACGAAATAAACCGAACAATATTCAAATCACCAAACATATAATCATCTCTATAAAGAATAACCAGAGAAGAAATGATAAACACAAACCCCATAAATAATAAAGACATTCAATCAAACAAAAAAGTCATAATAACAGATCTACCATTTAACGTAATGATATTCCAGTCAATAAAATAAACCAAATCATTTATAATAAAATATGAACCTAAGATACAGCAGACCCAGCCCAAAAGAAACAAAAAAATAAATCTAACAAAACAAATAGACATAAGCATAAATCTAAAATATACAAATATATCATCGGCACCACAAACCAACATTTTCTATTAAACTATTTAGATTTAACTAAACCCAAAAAACAGAAACATCTACCTTCAAAATAATTAAATTTAATGGAAACCAATGCAAAAACAATAACATGAACTCACGAACATAACCCAAAGAACAAGAATAAATCCCAGAATAAATAGACCCATGCTGACTATAAGAATACAAATAAAGAGTATAAGCAGCACTAAAAAAAGATAAAAAAATTAAAACAAACATAAGACATCAAGATCAAGAAACCAAGCTACTCAATAAACCAATCTCCCCTAAAAGATTAAGTGAGGGGGGAGCCGCCATATTACAAGATCTTAATAAAAACCACCACATAGCCATTCTAGGCATCAAGTTAATCAAACCCCTATTAATCAAAAGACTCCGTCTACTAAAACGCTCATAAGAAATATTAGAAAGACAAAAAAGACCAGAAGAACATAAACCATGAGCCACCATTAAAGCAAAGGATCTGCAAACCCCCCAATAATTCAAAGTCATGATACCCCCGATAACCATACTTATATGAGCGACAGAAGAGTAAGCAATTAATGACTTTAAATCAGTCTGTCGTATACAAAACAAACTAACGAAAAGACCCCCAACTAAGCTCAAAGCAACCCAAACAACGCCAAACTTAAATCCAAACCTAAACAACACAGGGAAAGCGCGAAGAAGGCCATAACCCCCCAGCTTCAACAAAACACCAGCCAAAATCATAGAACCAGACACCGGGGCCTCAACATGAGCCCTGGGGAGCCATAAATGAACTATAAACATAGGCATCTTAACCAAAAAGGCAAAAACCATACAAAGATAGAATAAACCGCCAACCAAATGTTCACTCCCACTCAATGTAAATAAACACAAAGAACCCAAAGAATTATAAATAAATAAAATACCGACCAACAAAGGAAGAGAGGCCAACAATGTATAGAATAGTAAATAAATCCCAGCCTGAACACGCTCAGGTTGATACCCCCAACCCAAAATCAAAAATAAGGTAGGAATCAGTCTACTTTCAAAAAAGATATAAAATGAAAGTAGACTGATTCTTCTAAAAGTACAATACAATAAAATAGTTAGAACAACAACAACAAAGAGGAAAAACCCAGAAAAATATCCCAAACGAAATACAGACTCTCTAGCCAGAATTATAAGTACACAAATCCACAAACTAAGAAGAATCAAACCATAAGAAATTAAATCACAACCAAAAATATAACCTAACCCTCCTCAACAAAAAAAATAAGGAAAGAAAAACAAATAAAGGAAAGAAGCAAAGAACATCATAGAACAAACCAACCACCAAAGCCCAGAATAAAAACAGAGAGGGATCAAAAAAATCAAAAAACAAAGGAATTTTAACATTGAAGAACTCTATAAGATTGAAAATAATCATTACCATGACTACGAATCATAGAAACCAAAATAGAAAGGCCCAAAGAGCCCTCACAAACAGAAAAAACCAGAAAATAAACAACAAAAAATAAACTGTAATTAAACCTACACAAATAAAAATAAACAGAAAAATAAAGGACCAACACAACAAACTCTAATCTCAACAAAGTAATCAACAAATGCTTCCGGCTAGAGGAAAAAGCCCAAATACCACAAAAATAAGAAATAAAAAAATATAATCACATTGGCATTAAGTAAGTTTTAATAATTTAATAAAAATATTGGTCTTGTAAATCAAAAATAAGGAACAACCTTTTAAAACTTCAGAGGAAAGGTACCAAACACCATTTCATTAATCCCCAAAACTAATATTTTAAATAAAATACCCCCTGACATAACAAAACTATTTATATCAATAAGAACTGTAACGAGATTTATATTCACACAAATAAAGCACCCCATGGCCATGGGGCTAATACTACTAATACAGACAATCATGGTATGCTTAATCAGAGGAACAATATACAGAAGCTTCTGATTCTCCTACATCCTATTCATAATCATAATTGGAGGGATACTAGTACTATTCATATACATGACAAGACTGGCCTCAAACGAAATATTTTCACCATCAAATAAAATACTAATGGCCTCATCAATTATCCTCCCAATTCTAATATACATAATACCAACATTAACAAACAACAAGGACATAAATATACACGACACAATAATAGAAAATGAAATCACAACCACAACAACTGTTATATATAATCAAATAATAGGAACAATAACAACAATACTAGTAATTTACATACTACTAACACTCATTGTAGTCGTAAACATTATTAATGTATCCAAGGGGCCCCTACGACACACAAGATAATGAACAAACCCACACGAAATAGACACCCTCTATTCAAAATTGCAAATCACGCCCTGGTGGACCTACCAACGCCATCAACAATTAGAGGATGATGAAACTTTGGATCACTATTAGGAATCTGCTTAGTAACACAAATCGTAACCGGACTATTCCTGGCCATACATTACTGCCCAAACATTGACGCCGCCTTTAGAAGAGTGAGACACATTTGTCGAGATGTAAACTACGGCTGACTACTACGAACACTGCATGCAAACGGGGCATCCCTATTCTTCGTTTGCATCTATCTACACACAGGGCGAAACATATACTATGGGTCATATAACTTCATACACACTTGGTCAGTAGGAGTAGCAATCCTATTTCTAACTATAGCAACAGCATTCATAGGTTATGTACTCCCATGAGGACAAATATCATTCTGAGGCGCAACAGTAATTACAAACCTATTATCAGCAATTCCCTATGTAGGAAAGGAAGTAGTCCAATGGGTGTGAGGAGGGTTTGCAGTAGATAACGCCACCCTCACACGATTCTTTGCCCTACACTTCCTAATACCCTTCGTAATTGCAGCAATAGTGCTGATCCACCTATTATTCCTTCACCAAACAGGATCAAACAACCCCCTAGGACTAAATAAAAACACAGACAAAATCCCATTCCACCCATACTTCACAGTAAAAGACGTATTTGGATTTACCCTCACCCTTATACTACTAACAGCCCTAACCCTAAAGGAACCTTATATCCTGAGAGACCCAGACAACTTCACACCAGCAAATCCCCTAGTCACACCCGTCCACATTCAACCAGAATGATACTTCCTATTTGCATACGCAATCCTACGGTCAATCCCCAACAAGCTAGGAGGAGTTATTGCCCTAGCAATATCAATTGCAATCCTATTCATCATACCAACATACAAATCAAAGTTCCGAGGAACACAATTCTATCCAATCAACCAAATTCTATTCTGAACAATAACAAATACTGTAATCCTACTAACATGAATTGGAGCACGACCAGTAGAAGATCCCTACGTCCTAACAGGACAAATCTTAACAACAATTTACTTCGCATACTATGTAATAAGCCCAATAACAACGAAGCTGTGAGATAAAATAACAGAATAAAAGTTAAAAAGCTATAGACAAAGCCTAATGTCTTGAAAACATTATGAAAGAAGTTTAAATCTTCTATTAACTTATCATACTTAAATTAATACACTACAACAGAGAGAAAATAAAACACTTAACACCAATAAAAAACAAAAGATAATTCAACGAAAGAGGCAAAAATCTCTTCCAAGCCAAATATATTAACTTATCATAACGAAACCGAGGGACCGTCCCACGAACCCAAATAAACAAAAAAGAGACAAAAGTAAGCTTAACATAAAAGAAAAAAGAATAAAGATCACTGCCTAAAAAAAGAATACAAAACAGCATACTCATAAAAAGGATACTTGCATACTCAGCCAAAAAAATCAAGGCAAATCCCCCACTACCATATTCAACATTAAACCCTGAAACAAGCTCAGACTCACCTTCAGCAAAATCAAAAGGCGTACGATTAGTTTCAGCTAAACAAGAGATAAATCAAATAAATGACAAAGGAAGAGAAAGAAAAATTAACCACAAGTAAACCTGAAAAAAATAAAAGTAAGCCAAATTATAACTACTAATCAAAATAACAAAAGAAAGTAAAATAAAAGCTAATCTCACTTCATAAGAAATAGTCTGAGCCAAAGCACGAAGCCCTCCCAACAAAGAATAACCAGAATTAGAAGACCACCCAGCAATCATAACGGTATAAACCCCCAATCTTGTACAGGCCAAAAAAAACAGCAAACCCAACTCAAATGAAATAAACCCACTTAAATAAGGAACCAGCAATCAAACCAACAAAGAAAGAAAAAACCCAAAAATAGGAGAAAAATAATAAATTAAATAATTAGAAACAACAGGAAAATATTGCTCCCTAGAAAACAACTTAATAGCATCTCTAAAAGGCTGAAGAATGCCGATAAACCCAACCCTATTAGGCCCCTTCCGAATATGAACATAACCCAAAACCCTACGTTCCAACAGTGTAAGGAAGGCTACCCCAACCATAACAAAAATCATTAACAACAAGAAAATAATAACAAGAAAAAAAAGATCAAGCATATACTACTTGTAAAATAATAATTTTACATTAATAGATTCTAAATCCAATGCACTTATCTGCCAAAATAGTATAACATTAACAAAAACCAATGTAACAACTGAAATTATTCCAAATATCCGGTCCTCTCGTACTAAGATATAAAACAACTCTATAGATAGAAACCAACCTGGCTCACGCCGGTCTGAACTCAGATCATGTAAGATTTTAAAGGTCGAACAGACCTAATCACTTTCAGCTCCTGCACCGAAAATTCACCTTAATCCAACATCGAGGTCGCAAACCCCCCCGCCAATAAGAACTCTCAAGGAAGATAACGCTGTTATCCCTAAGGTAATTTAATCTTATAATCAAAATAAATGGATCAAAAATATATACATAAATATATAAAAACAAAGAGGAGTTAAATAATATTCCTCCCATCACCCCAACAAAACAATTCACTCCCACTCAATGTAAATAAATACAAACAACGAATAAATAGGAAAATTGTCAAACTCTATAGGGTCTTCTCGTCCCATAAAAACATTTAAGAATTTTAACTCAAAAACCAAATTCAATAAACCAATACCTCTAAGACAGCCTATGTCTCGTCAAGCCATTCATACCAGATCACAATTAAAGAACTAATGATTATGCTACCTTTGCACGGTCAAAATACCGCGGCCCTTCAACTCTAAGTCAGTGGGCAGGCCATACTTCAAAAACTAACAAGAAAAGATGTTTTTGTTAAACAGGCGGACATAGAACTTTGCCGAATTCCTCAAAAGCAATTAACACCTACCATCTCTCACAAAACAACCAATAAAATTTACTAATTACACAATAATTACTATACAAACCAAAGTAAAGAAAACATTTCAATAAATAACTTAAATAACAAAAAATTAAAAAAAGAACAAATAAAATTTTAACATAATCAAATAGAAAATCACCATAAAATCCACAAAACTAAATTAAACTCAGACAATTATAAAAGCTAGAACAAGGAGCTAATCCCCCTTAATCTTAACATCAAATAAAAATAAATAAATCAACAACAGAAATTAAATAAGATGTATGAATTAAATTCATTTCTTGAAAAACCAGAAACCACTAAAGACGAATAACATTTCACTACCAACTACTTATTATTAATACTAATGAAACAGTAACTAACATAAGCCATTAACTCCTTTAAAATCGGGAAATAAAAATAAATAATAAAATTCAATGAACCCTGATACACAAGGTACGACAAACAAAATCAGCTTTCAACAAAACATTTAAACCATTCAACCCCTCACGGTACAAATAAGCTATAGTAAAAAAATTAAATCAAAAACAATACAACAACAAAGTAATATTTTAATCAATAAACAAACAACCACAATACATACACAACAAGACAATCAACAAAATCAGACCATGCCGAATCGCACGGCACAATAATTCAGCGTAAATGAAAACTCAACTAATAGAAATGATCTGATATCAATCCAGCCGCACCTTCCGGTACAACCACTTTGTTACGACTTATCTCATTATAATAAACAAACGAGAGCGACGGGCGATGTGTGCATATCTCAGAACCAATTATCATAATAACAATCTACAAATTATTACAACCAAATCCAATTTCATGCCAATATTAAAATCAACAATCCATAAACAAATAACAATGTAATCCATCATTCCACTTAAAAACAAGCTGCACCTTGACCTGAAATACATCAAAATAAAGAAACCAGAAAATTAAGTAACCTCTAAAAAGATAATCAATAAACGGCGGTATACAAACCAAAATCAAATAAGTAAGGTCCAACGTGGACTATCGATAACGGGACAGATTCCTCTGGACGGAATGAGATACCGCCAAATTCTTTAAGTTTCAAGAACATAACTAATACTACTCAGGCACAAAAATTAACATTTTAAAATAATAGGGTATCTAATCCTAGTTTAAAAATAAAATTTCATAGCCTCCAAAAATCAAACAAGACAAACAAAAATAATAAAAATTTCACCTAAAAATAACCTAAACAAAATCAACTCAATAAACAATATAACTATCTTTAATACCAAACCCGTTCAAACGCCTCCAAGGTATAACCGCGGCTGCTGGCACAAAATTTAACCGAGACTAAAATGCATTGCTAAATACAAGAATACTTGACCAACCAATACTAACTAATGAGAAATACACCTTAAATACCTTTAGGCCCATCTAGAACCACAAAGTATAATCACGCACACACTTACATATAAAACAAACACAAAATGAACGATAAAAGCAAGAATAAAACTTCTTTTTTTCAATTAAAACAAACAAGCCACAATGGGGCAAATTATACAAAAACTAACGATATCCACACGCAACACAAGGAGTTAAGTAGAGACACTTCGTCCGCATCCTCCCCGTCTTTTTTTAGCCCCCGGCCTAACTCACTTCGTTAACTCGCTCGTTTGCCCCCAAACGAGAAACTACTCTTTATCTTATAATTATCGAAACCTCTAACAACGGAACAAACCCGACCATAACTAATAGAAAACATATGGAACCCACAAACTTAAGCAACACCCCACTATCTACGCACGAACCTCTCCAACCCCGCATTTTTACACCCAACCAAATAATAAACAAACAGTAACCAAAATCCCTGGTCTAGTAACAATAAAAGTCACATACAAATTCACTGTGAATCCAGTGAACAAATGAACTAATATCTTACTAGAGCCTGTAGTTCTACGATCCTAAACTTATCTTTTTCTTAACTATTAAGATAAGTTTAGGATCGTAGAACTACAGGCCTTATATACATAAAACATAACTAAAATTAAAATTTTACTCATATAAGATGAAAATATATCATTAAAATTATTTAATGATAAGTTTCCATCTTACATATAATTTCATTTATTTTAGTATAAAATAATAAAATTGCTTATCTTGAATAGATTATACGCTATATGTTGGCGATTATATTAATATAAGTGTTGAATATTTAATACCTTTAATTTTCTTTATTAGGTAGCTATACCCGCTATACTGTTAATTGTACGTAAATAAGATAGGATTGTCTTATAAATATTCATGGATCAGCAATTACAACTATTATAGAATGACTTATTAGAAATAGATTCTCATATTATCTAATATACCACGCACGCACGGACCTCTCCAACCCCGCATTTTTACACCCAACCAAATAATAAACAAACAGTAACCAAAATCCCTGGTCTAGTAACAATAAAAGTCACATA
>JGI20170J14366_1000036_pt1 | contig 38655 bp, 40 predicted proteins | sample TergutNc150P3_FD_14366 | JGI IMG/M metagenome (IMG submission 14366) | reverse complement strand
TTAACTCCCTTGCATCCATTTCAGAGAATAAATTTGGAATACGAAACAAGCGAGCTTTCAACCAGAATAATGAACCTGTTCACACCCATAGGCAAAGGGCAACGCGGAGTGATACTCGCACCGCCGCGTACAGGCAAAACAGTTCTTTTGCAGCACATTGCAAATGCCATAAGCAAAAACCACCCAGAAATAAAACTAATGGTATTGCTGATAGACGAGCGCCCCGAAGAAGTTACCGATATGCGCAGGAATGTAAAGGGCGAAGTGCTAGCTTCAACATTTGACGAACCGCCAGAACGCCACACCCAAGTTGCAGATATGGTTTTGGAAAAAGCCAAAAGGCTTGTTGAGCAAGGCGATGACGTTGTTATACTCTTAGATTCCATAACCCGCTTTGCAAGAGCGAACAACGTGGTTATTCCCCATTCCGGCAAAATTCTCTCCGGTGGTGTGGATGCTATGGCAATGCAAAGACCAAAACGCTTTTTTGGTGCAGCCCGCAAAATTGAATTTGGCGGTTCCCTAACCATCATAGGCACCGCTTTAATAGAAACCGGAAGCCGCATGGACGAAGTTATATTTGAAGAATTCAAAGGCACAGGCAACATGGAATTGGTGCTAGACCGCCGCATAGCCGAAAAACGTATATGGCCCGCCATAGACATATTCAAATCCGGTACGCGCAAAGAAGAGCTTTTGATTTCCGAAGCCGAGCTTCGCCACGTTTGGATTTTGCGCAGGTTCTTGCAAGACCATACCCCTGTTGAAATTATGGAGCAACTCCAAAAGCAAATGAAAAACCACAAGAACAACGAAACATTCTTGGCTGCCATGAAGGAGTAAATTTATGCACCGTTCTTCTGCAAAAAACATATTTTTTATAGGCACCGGCAATATGGGTAGTGCAATTTTGAATGCACTCACAGATAGCGGCTACCCAGTGAGCGCAGTGTTTTTTTATGAGCCAGACGATGAAAGGGCAGATAAAACCGCAGAAAAAAGCAAAGCCACGAGGCTAGATTCTTTAGACGAGGGTTTTTCAAAAGCAGATATAGTATTTTTGTGCGTAAAACCACAAATATTCTCAAAAATTTCTGCCAATTTGCGCAAAGAAATGGATAAATCCAGTAAAGATATTATTGTTATTTCCATTATGGCGGGGGTAACGGTTGCCTCTTTGCACTCGGCTTTAAAAAGAAAGAACATTGTCCGCACCATGCCAAACATTGCAGTTGTGGCAAAAAAAGGAACGGTTGCAATAGCAAACGAGGGAGTTGATGAAAGCGTGCTGCAAACGGTTGAATTTTTATTTTCCACTTGCGCGAATACCGTTAGAGTTCTTGAAAGCCAAATGGATGCGGTAACAGGGCTTTCTGGTAGCGGACCGGCTTTTGTTTTTCAATTCATAGAAGCAATGGCAATGGCTGGAGTTAAAGTGGGACTCTCTCACGATGTGGCAATGAATTTGGCTTTATCCACAATGGAAGGCTCAGTGGAAATGCTAAGATGCTCTAAATTAAGCCCAGGAGAACTAACAGCGAATGTATGTAGCCCTGGAGGAACAACAATCGCCGGAATGGAGGAACTTGAGAATAGGGCATTTAGGGGAACGGTTATGGCGGCAATAGAAGCGTCGGTAAATCGTTCTGCGGAGCTTGGGGGTAAGTAAGTATGCAATTTGCATTTATATTTGCATTCCTCTTATTCACAACTCTTTATGCAACAGAACCGCCGAGCCTTGGGCATTTAGCTATGTGCTCTGGAGTTAAGCAATGCCTTAATTATGATCTTCCGCAATGCAGCGCCTCAGATAAAAAACCAAATCCCGATATTAAATACAACACTGAATTTTGCGCTCCTTATATAGAACTTAAAAATAGAGGGCTGAAAACAAGTAACCCAAAAGCTTATGATTTATATCGCTATATGGGTCGTCAATATAGGGTTGTTTATAGGCTTAACGGCAAACTTCCTGTTTCAAAAGAAATGATGATTTATCTTTTTAGCAATATGGATTTCACCGCGCAACTGGTTAATGCCTATAGACAAACAAAATACACCATAAAATACGATAGCCCAGACAGAAAAGCTTTTAGCGGCGATAATGGCGATAATCTGTTTGGCAGTTTTATTTGGCTGTTAAACGATAGCGCAGGCAGAGACCCTGGAATGCACAATGTGTTTTTTGGCAGGGGAAAAACAAAAATTTTGGCATGGAAACTGCACGGAACCGCAACTGCTATTTTGGATTTGAAAGAGATAAGCAAAGATACCGTGTCTTATGATTTTCGCTCCATTGTTTCTCCAAGCGGCGCGGTGCTGAATTCCATTATGAATCTAGGGGTTTTCAATAAGGTTGTAAGTGGATACATAAAAGAAATTGTGGGCAACATAGAGGGAGCGGCAAGCGAATTCGCAAAAGGGAATCGCAGTCCTATTTCAAATTATGCGGTATTTAAAAGCGGGAAATGGAAAAGCAACTTGATAGAATTTGATGCCGTTGTGAAAAAAAAGAGTAAATGAAAATATCTCGTTTTGGCAATGATTTGCAAAGAAAGATAAAAAAAGCCCTTTCAAGATTTTGGCAGGAAAGGTTCATTTCTTTAGAAGACGAAGATTCCCCATCGGTTAGGGATTTTTTGCTGAAGAATCCATTTTTTTTGAATTCAGAACATTTTGTTGAAAGCGAGCCTTTTCCCAAAACAAATGGTGCATTGCTAGGCGAAGCCCTTTCGCTCGCGGGCATTCCAGAGCATATCTTGGAGCAAAAACTGCCAAGCCTCTCCAATGGCGAACTTCGCAGATTATTGTTAGCGCGCAACTATATGGAAGAACCAGATTTGTGGATTTTAGACGATCCTTTTGGCGGTTTAGATCCTGAATATAGGGGATTTTTGGCAGAGCGAATAAAACTATTCCAGCAAAAAGGCATTGAAATGCAGATAAATTTGAAAAGGGAAGATGAGCGATTTTTATTGGAGGCTTCGCATACGCCCATAGTAGCAAATGATGAAAACATTTACGAAATAAAAAAGATAAAAGAACCGATTTTAGTAGGTGAAATACTTTTTTCTTTGAAGAATGTTTGCGTATCTTTTGGCAAAAAAAAAATAATTGAAAACTTGAATTGGGAAGTTCGCAAAGGCGAGCATTGGGCAATTACCGGAGCAAACGGCAGCGGAAAAAGCACATTGCTGGGAATTTTAAGCGGCGACCATCCGCAGATTTACAAAAACAATTTGGAGCTTTTGGGGCAGAATGTAAAGGAAAGTTTTTCAATCAGCGAACACAAAAACAAACTGGGATTTTTTTCTCCAGAAATGGCTTTGCAAGTACACCGCAGAGCAACCGTGCTAGATGCCCTTTTGGAAAATTTCCCGCAACCTGTTTTAGCACAGGAAAAAAAAATGGCTTTGAGTTTGCTTACATCTCTTGGGCTTGAAAACGAATTGAACAAACATTTGAGAGATTTGAGCGAAGAAGAACTGAGGCTTGCCTTAATAGCAAGAGCAATTTCAATGTCTCCCGAAGTTTTGCTTTTAGACGAACCCACTCAGGGAATGAGTGAACAATCAAAGAAAAGGCTTTTTTTGCTTTTAGATAAAATCAGCGAAAAAACAACGTTGATTTTTACAAGCCACTATCCGGGCGAGTGTCCGAGTTGCGTAACGCATGGTTTGCATTTATTTTGTCAGAATTCCATATGGATTTTACCAATAGAAAGCGTAACAGAATAATTGGTAAAATCGTTAACAACGATTAAAGCTCCCCAACCCTCAGTCGTCAACACAGCATATTCTTTGCCAGCGTTGAGAATAACATTTGAATAACCATAATCATTCGCATCAATTCTAGAACTAATGAACTCAGCTATCTTTTTTGGAGATTTGTCGCCGTTATATTCCCAAATGAGAGCCGTTTTACCGCCTTCTAATCTGTCATAACCCAAAATACCTGTGCCTTCAGGAGTGTCATAATAACTAACTACAAACAGTCTTATTCCGTCAAATACAATATCTATCTCATCTATAGCAGCTGAAATTCCGCCTACCATATAAACCTTAAAAGGGACTCGATCTAAATCCAAGAAGGAACCTATAGACGCATTTGAAAAACCACCAAGCACTACAGTACCTGTTATATCCCAGCCTTCGCTAGGCTGAACATAGGGACATCCACTATAATTAAAATTAATGCCATCTGGGTCACACGGGTTGTCTCGCGCAATATCGTTGCAGGATATGAAAAAAAATGCAACCGCAAGCAGAAAAAATTTTAAAACCATATATGTACTCCTACTCCTGAAACTAAAAACATACTGCCAACAACATAACGAGCATTCCTGCTGCTGCGTAGGCTTTCCGCTTTTTCCCAAGCATCTTTGAAACCGTTTGGTCCCATTATTGCTTTGTACTGACCGTATGCATCCAGCATCTCGTTGTCTTTTTCATGCCCTGTGTAAATAATCACCGCACCCAGCACGTCAAGTGCAATGGCAACCCAGAAACTGGTTTGGGCAGGCATCTCAAACTTAGGCACCAATGGTTCGCTAATATTAATTTTGTGAGTGTAGTTTACCTTTTCGTTGTACTTCAAATCCACTCGCACAACCTCCCTTTTCTCCCCTATCTCTATTCCTGCGCATAGCGGAACCGCATCGCTGAAAGGTGTTTCTCCCATCTGCCTTTTGTTCACAAAAACAGGCTCGCTCACAGGCTCGCCGTTTCGCTCCGCACTCAATTCCAAGCCGCCCTTTTTAAGCGTTATGTTGCCAGCCATATCAAAAATCTCGCGATTCCCCTTGTTTATGCCTGCAGTGAAACTTATAGCCTCGTAGCATCTGTGATTCAACTTTACATTGTAATTGCCAGGGGAAAACTTGTTTTCATAAGAATGGTATGCCTTGCCGTTTATGTCTAATTTCCATTCATCGTTTTCACCTATGCCGTCTAAGTAAGCTGGCTTTATCTCCAAAAAACCAAAATTGGGCTTTAATTTTATGGCTATGTTTTGGTTGTTGCGAGTTATGAAAACCGTTGTGTCTGCTGTTTCGTATTGTTCCAATGCTGCTATTATGCGGATATTGCCCTCACGAAGCTCAGCCTTGCATGGTGTTTTTAAACATTTGGCAGAAGGCACACCGTCAAAGCTCAGAAAGGCATCAGTAGGTTCGGAGCTTAGATTGACCAAGTAATTTCTCCCGCTAACAAGGTCGTACCCCTCTGTTTTTTGCAAATCACTTATGCCTCCTGCAACAGAGGCAGCTTTCCTGTCTTGAACTCCAGGCATTTTGCCAAACATCTGTGGAGCATTGTTGGTTATAATGCCTTCCAATCCAGACACTTTCTTAGCCTTGCCCGTGAAGGAACCGACTAAAACACCGCTTGCGCTGTTGTACAATTCCATATTTATTGTGATATAATCATCCAACCTCCCAAGCCTAGCCTGCCCAACATAAGTAGCGTTCACTTTTCTGCCTATCTCTGCCAAGCACTGCGCCGCTTTGCAAACTTGCCGCGCATTCTCCCTTGAACCCAGCTTGTCTATTATGCTCTGAACGCTCATAACGGAGTATTTGTCTTCGGGCAACACCTTCACCGCAATTTCACGCAGCTTCCCAGTGAGGAAGTTCAGATTCGTAAATTCTATCTCCGGTGTACCATCATCTTCCGTGTTCAAAATGGCAACACGATTTTTTTCTTGCGCGTGGGAGGCGAGGGCAAATAATAGAATGAAAAGTTGTAGAGAGGGACGCATATTCAGCAGTAAACTAGAAAAAATCCTAGCTTTATCTATATTCCCTCTAATGGACAAAAAACAAAAAATAAGCGATTGGGCAGTGACCAATAAAATCCCTGGCAAAATACAAGCCGTTTTTGTGGCAGAGGCAGAGATTGGCGGCGGCGATTGGCGATATGTGCTTAGGGAGATAAAAGGCAAAAGAATGCTTGTTTGGGAGGGAATCCCAGACGAACCGTTGCCGGAGTGTTTGCAGAAAATAGAAGAACAGCTTTCAAAGGAGCATTTGCATTTTTTTAAAAAGCAAATTGTGCAAATTGTTTTTCGCTCAAATGGAGGCGGAAGCTATGGAATACTTGTGCAGGCAAATTTGAATACATCGGAACAAAGTCGCAACTATAAAACCTTTCTAGAATATTTGCAAAGAATGTGCCCCAAAATTCTGTGCGCTCATTCGGTTCAAACAAAACCCTCTTTTGCTTTTGATGTTTCTAACCCGCCTGCTGCCATGCAGTACATTTTGCACAAAGGTTATGGCTCCGAATATATTAAGTTGGCGCAAACGGAATTGTATTTCCACATATTGGATTGGTTGCCGCGTAGCAAAGGAACATATTTGCGGCTTGGCGAAAAACTGTGCGAGTGGTTGCACCCCTCAAAAGACGACCGCCTGCTCTCCTGCTACTGCGGCGCGGCAATAGAAACTATGCAGCTTTGCAAAAATTTTAAGGATATTCACTGCCTTGATGCAAGGCAGTGGGCAAAATTATCTTTTACGCAAAATGTTCAAAGTTTGCGAATAAAAAACGCACATTTTTACCACTCCAAATTAGATGTGACTTGGGTAAAAAATTTTTTCGCAGGAGAAATCAACAAAGGCAAATGGACAATTATTTTGAACCCGCCTTCTGGGGAACTTTTAACGCAGGTCTTGACGGAGGCAATAGCAAATGCAAAGCCGGAGAGAGTGGTTCACATCACAGGGGATTTGGAAAATGCGGCAAAAGAGGCAGACCGCTGGCGAAATGCTGGATATGTTTTGAGAAAAACAATGCCAATAGAATGGCATCCGGTGTTAAAGCGGCTGGAACTGGCAATGCTATTTGTGCCAGACAGAGCGGGACTTTTGGGGAGAAAACTCCCTATTCCTAAAAAACCTAAAAAGAATTTTGCTCCTAGATTCAAGCAGAAATGAAAATTTGCTATTTTCTAGAACGGAGAAATATTTATGAAAGATAAATTGGATGCAATGCTGATAGATGGCAAAGCGAGAATTGCGGCGGCAAAAACCGTTGCGGAATTGCAGGATGTTAAAGCATCTTTGCTTGGAAAACAGGGTTCGCTGACAAATATATTAAAAGAACTGCCGCATATTGATGTTTCTCTGCGCCCAGAAATTGGCAAGGCTGCAAATGTTGTAAAAGAGAATTTAACCGCTATAATAGAATCTCGCGAAGAGGAAATTCGCTTGAAAGCATCCGAAATTCCCGCTGATTTTGATTTCACCGTTCCGGGAGTGCCGCCTCTTGACGGTGCCTTGCACCCCATTACCCAAATGTGCTACGACTTAAACGACACCTTCCGCTCAATGGGATTTGAAATATTTCAGGAATCCGATATAACAAGCGAACTCTATGCTTTTGATAATTTGAACTTTGTACCAGACCACCCCGCAAGAGAGAGCATGGACACTTACTGGCTTGCCGGACACGACACCGAACACGGTGGCAAAAGGCTCTGCCTTCGTCCGCATTTAACCGGTGCTAGTGTGCGCTATCTTCAAACGCATAAACCTCCATACCGTTTTGTTTACCCTGGGAGAGTGTACCGCAACGAGACCACAGATGCTCGGCACGAAAGGGCATTTTTCCAATATGAGGCACTGATAGTTGACCGCGATTTTACATTTTCTGCGGGCAAGGTGATGATTAAAAGCATTTTGTCTAAGGTATTTGGGAGAGACGTGCCGGTTAGGATGCGTGTTGGTTTTTTCCCCTTTGTTGAACCTGGCTTTGAAATAGATATGGGCTGCCTTGTGTGCGGCGGCAGCGGTTGCAGTGTTTGCAAACATGTTGGCTGGATAGAGATTATGCCGGGCGGAACTCCGCATCCAAATGTGCTTCGCGCAGGGGGATTGAACCCTGACGAGTTTACCGGATTTTATGTGAACATAGGTTTAGACCGCTTGGTTATGATGCGTTATGGAGTTGACGATGTTAGATTATTTCACAGTGCGGATTTAAGGTTTTTGAGGCAGTTCAGGTAGGAGAAGAATATGAAATTATCGATGGATTGGATAAAAGATTATGTAAAAATCCCAGAAAATCTGGAACTATCCCGCATAGCTTATGACCTCACAATGTCAACGGTGGAAGTGGAAGGCATAACCGAATTGAGCAAAAACTTTAGCAATATCATAGTTGGCGTTGTGAACGAGGTTCTCCCTCACCCAAACGCAGACAAACTCAGGATATGCAAAACAGATATCGGTGGCGGGCAAATAAAAGAAATTGTTTGCGGAGGTAGCAATTTGACCGCAGGCATGAAGGTGGCTGTTGCCTGCCCTGGCGCAATGGTTCGTTGGCACGGAGCAGGAGAACCTGTAGAAATCAAAATCTCAAAATTGCGCGGAGTTGAGAGCTATGGAATGATTTGCGCATCTTCGGAAATTGGTCTTGCAGATTTATTCCCTGCCACAGAAGAAGCGACAATCGTTGACCTCTCGGCATTTGATGCAGCGGCAGGCACAAATCTCGCAGAGGCTCTTGATTTGAACGATGTGATACTTGAAATAGACAACAAGTCGCTTACAAATCGCCCCGACCTTTGGGGGCACTATGGGATTGCGCGGGAAATTTCGGCATTGTATAATTTGCCTCTAAAAGAATTTGCGCCATTCACTCCGCAGTCTGTGCCGAATTTGGAAATAACTTTGGAAGACACTCAGCGCAGCCCAAGATATATCGGCGTTAAAATTGAGGGGCTTTCCATAATACCATCGCCTTTCAAAATCCAAAGCCGTATATGGCGAGTTGGGATGCACCCCATAAATGCCATTGTGGATATAACCAACTACGTTATGCTCGCCATTGGTCAACCAACACACGCTTTTGACTCGGATAACATAGAAGGGCACATAACTGTTCGCCGCGCCCGCGAATCGGAAAAACTTTTGCTTTTGAACGGCAAAGAATTATCCCTTTCTGCAAATGATTTGGTGATAGCAGATAACGAAGCCTCAGTTGGGCTTGCGGGCGTTATGGGTGGAAGCAAGGATTCCGTGCTGCCCAAAACAACAAAGGTGATTCTTGAAATTGCAAACTTTGATTCCAAAGGCATAAGGCACACCGCAATGCGCTATGAGGTGCGCACAGAGGCGGCAATCAGGTACGAAAAAGGAATAGACCCAGAGAGATGCGATATTGCCCTTTCCCTTGCTATGCAAATGTTTGCAGACTTTTTCCCGAAATTATCCATAACTGGATTTAACGATAGCTATCCCGAACATCTAAAGAACAAAGAGATAGATGTTTCCTTGGACTGGTTGGAAAAACGCCTCGGCAAACATATTCCAAATGATGATATAGCTTGTAAGTTGGAACGCTTGGGTTTTAAAGTGAATTTTGATAAAAATAATATGCACGTCATTGTACCAACTTGGCGTTCCACAGGAGATATTTCCATACCCGATGATATTATGGAAGAAGTAGCCCGCTTGCACGGCTATGAAAACTTTGAGCCAGCACCTATAACAACTACATTCAACGGTGCAATAAATCAGTTGGATATAGATATAGACAGAAAGAGCAGGGAATACCTAGCTTGCAGATGTGGTATGCAAGAAATATTCACATATCCTTGGATGACTGACGAATATGTCCACGCCTTATTCCCCAGCAACAAAGATATGCTATCTCTATCCATGCCACCTTCCCCCAATGAACACTATATTCGCTCATCGCTACTGCCAAACCTTTGCAAAGCGGTTGAAGGCAATTTACGTTTCTTCAGCGAATTTTCAATTTTTGAATCTGCCCAAATATTTTTCAATAGGGATTTCAAAGCGGTATATGACAAGCGTGAATCTCTGCCTCGTGAGCGCAGAAATATTGCGGGAGCTTTTGTTGGCGACACCGGTGATGTGAATTCTCTTTTCAGAAAAGCAAAGGGCATAATACATTATTTGCCTCGCTGTGTGCATATAGAGCCTATAACTTATGAAAAGGTTGAAAAACCTGTGTGGTCAGATGGCGTGGTGTGGCTGAACCTTATCCACGGAGGCGAGAGAATAGGCAATTTGGCGCTATTGTCAAAAAAAGCCTCTCTTGATTGCGGAATAAAAAACAGCGCGGTTATAATATTTGAAATGGATATAGATTCGCTAAAACCTTATCCATCCCGAACAAATAAATTTGTGCATCTACCGGAATATCCAATTACCGAATACGATATATCCATGCTATTTGATTTATCGGTTAAGTGGGAGGAAATACGTGGTGTTATTACGGGAGATTTGCTGCGAGATATATCTTTTGTCGATGAGTACAGAGGGCATCAGGTTCCAGAAGGGAAAAAATCTGTTACGATTAGGTTGGTGATTGGTTCGCTCAAAAAAACTTTGACATCGGAAGAGATTGAGAGTTTTGCAAAAACTGTTATGAAAAAATTGCAGAAGAATTTTGGGGCAGAGCTACGAAATTAAAAACCCTCTCCACAACCGTATCAACAATATCCTCAACGCTCTTGGGGTGCTTGTAAAAATGCGGACAAGCTGGCATAATAACCGCCCCTGCTCTTTTTAGCTTTAACATATTTTCCAAATGAATTTCGTTAAAGGGCATTTCTCTTGGGGCAATCACAAGGGGGCGGTTTTCTTTTAAGCATACATCTGCGGCTCTTACCAATAGGTTGTTGCTTGTACCGGCGGCTATTTTTCCAAGCGTTCCCATTGAGCATGGCAAAATTGCCATGCCAGAATATTTTGAGCTACCTGTTGCGGGTGGGGCAAAAAAGTCATCTATTCTGTGGATTTTTTTGTGTTGCAAAATGCTCTCGCAACCCTCGTGCCTCAGCACTGCCTCGCCCATTTTTGTGATAATAAGTTCCACTGCAATGCCATGTTTTTTTGCTATATGCAAAAAACGATTTGCGTATATGGCACCAGACGCGCCTGTTATTCCTAGGATGAGCGGAGGATTTTTCATTTTTTCTCGCAAATCACAATATGGGCAAGCCCGCCATCCAATGAGTTTACGCTGCGCAATGTGAACCCTGCATTTCTAGCTTTTGCCACGTAATCCATAGGGTTTATGAAATTCAATATGGATATCACCAAATAGCGGTAAGCGTTGTGTTTGCTGAATAGCATACCCACAAAGGGAATAGCCAGCGGTGCTATCCTTTGGTAAAAGAGTTTTGCGACTTTTTTCTCCGGTCTAAAAAAATCGAGAGTGGCAAAATAACCGCCATTTTTCAGTACCCTAAAGACCTCGCTCAAAGCAAAATCCAGATGCTGAATATTTCTCATTCCAAAACCGTTCAAAACAATGTCCACAGAGCCATTTGCAAGCGGTATTTGGGTTGCATCCATTTGAACGGGAATTAAATCCGAGCTTTTTTCAGCCGCCACTCCAAGCATTTTTTCAGCAAAATCACCGATTATCGCAAGTTTGCAATTTTTTGCCTTTTTTAAGTAAGAAAGCAGAAAATCTCCCGTCCCACCGCACAAATCCAGCACCACTGCCTCCTTTTTCTGAGGCAATTTTTTGCAGCAAGCCTTCCTCCAAGCGATATCCCGACCCCCAGACATCAAATGGTTGAGCATGTCGTATCTCTTATGTATTTGGTTGAACATTTCACGAATTTTAAGCATTCTGGTGGCAAAGTAGTAAATTTTTCTATATTAGCTCAACCTTGCGGATGTGGTGGAACTGGTAGACACGCTAGATTCAGGTTCTAGTGCTGGCAACAGCATGAAGGTTCAAGTCCTTTCATCCGCATAAAATTTTCTATATTACCAAAGAGGTACCTTATGAAAAATTCCGTTTGTTTAAAAGGGATATTGGTTATCCTAGCTTTGGGATGCCAGGCGCTTTTTGCAGCCGTTACGTTCTATTTTCTGCCCCCAGCTAGTGATACTTGGGTAGCTGGCAATAGCTACATCTATGACGATGCTAAGAAAACAGTGGAATTGATGCAAGTTCATACCACGTGCGGCTGGTTCAAAAAGGTCTATAACTCGGTAGATGATGTTCCAGAGAGGGTTTTAATTTACCTAGGTTCACAAGGAAAAGAGAGATTGGACCTAGATGGCACAGGTGCCGATGACCCTAACGATGCTAACGGCAAACCGAATTGGATTGGATTAAGAGCACGATTTGGAGCAAATGCGGCACTTTATTTTTATCAAGACCCTACTAGTGGCGAGTTAGATTTTAGGTTTAGAACCACTGCTCCCGGCAATTTGGGCGAAGAGGCAGCAAACAGATGCTCATATAAAATGGCTGCTTTTATTTATGATACGGATAACTCTGTCAATAAGAGCTTCAGCGGTACTTATACTCAACTCCCAGTGGGACAGCGTAGCATACAGAGGGGAATAGTGGCTCCAACTCTGGACACAGCAACAAGAAAGCCTACTTTTATCGCAACCAATGGCCGCTCAAATTGGGTTAACGCGGAATCTTTCAATGCCGCCTTTACCCCAGAAGGGAAAATAAATGGCACTATATCCAACATAGCCAGATGCTACGATATGCCCTTTGGCAGGGCTACAAATGGAACTTGGGAATTTGATAGCGATAAAATGCTCACTCCAGATGGCAGAAATTTGGTAGGTGGCTATTTCCCCTATATCTTAGATTCGGCGTATAACGATGATGGTTCCAGAGCAGAATATGCAGAAAAATGCCCAACTTGCAATAGAAAATATAGCGTAGCCTGTTTTCAAAACCCTAACGCTACCATGAATAATATGACACTTACATATAAAGGTGTAACTTACACGGGTAGAGATGCCTTTGATCGCAGGTATTTTGATGATGGAACCGAGTTTGGCAATTATTATGGCAATGCTCCTGCCGGCTGTGCCGTTCGTCCCGGTCCTGGCAATGGTGGCGCAACTGGCAGAGCTAACTTAAGTTTCTGCTTTGAAAGCCATGCGCAATTTACTTATGAAAAGGGGCAGGAATTCTTTTTCAGAGGAGATGATGATATTTGGATATTCATAAACAACCAGCTTGTGATAGATTTGGGCGGTGTTCACAGTGCTGCCCCTGGCTATGTGGATTTAGATACAATAAAAACTCCTGTACCTCTTGAGACGGGCAAAGCATATCCCATAGATATATTCTTTTGCGAGCGTATGGCAAATCAATCAAACGTGCGTATAAGCACCAATATGTACATAGTACAAAAAACATCCTTCTATCCCGACCCAAACAGATATGACAACTGGATGTGTGCAAGCATTAGCACCGGAAACGATTGCGCTAGCAAAATGAATGCGACTAATACCGCTAGCCGAATAGACCTCTGTGGCAATAATCTTATAGACAGTTCAGCTTACACTGTGGATTTCTATATGGTAAATAATCGTGATATCAAAGATACGATATGGCTTTCTGGTACTAAAAACGATAAAAAGCAATGCTCGGGCACTGCAACTCAATTTACCTGCTTTGAAAAAGATGGGCTTGAGGGTACTGGCATCACTGTTAATAAGGCGATTTACAGTTGTGGAGGCAGAGGCAAGTGTAAAGGCGACGATAATGCACGTAAGAGAGTTGATGCGCCGGCTGGAAACTATAACGTGTATTCTCGTTTGATGGATGTGGCAAGCGGCAAGCCAGTAGTGGGCAGCCAGCCACTTAACATAGACTATATAAAAGGCGAAGTAAATGCCCGCATAATTTGGGGCGAATTGGTTAACGAATATGGACCCAGTGAATATTTGTATGATGCCTATGACGAGATAACCAAAATGAATCAAGCTGTAATTGCAGGCAAACGCACACCAATTTATGTAGCCACTGGTCATTGGGTGGACAAAAAATATAATAAATTTGAATACACAGAATTAGAAGCCACAGATGTCATAGAATATTCTCTATCGGGCATAGAAGGGCTAAAGGTTACTTCGGATAGCCTTGGCGAAGCACCCGCAAATTTCCCACGCCTCATACCTCAAAGCGGAGTGGACACCGTGTGGGTAGAGGGTAGTTTTGAAATGGGCGAAGATAAATTTGAGATAAATTTGAAAGGCATTACTCCCTCAGATGAAACTCCTTCCTTAAAGCTAACCATATATCAGCCGCGTCTTAGATTCACCACCACAGATAACTCTTTTACCTTTGTCACTCCTTCTAGCCCAAGCACTGCTAGCGGGTTTAGGCGGTGGGTAACCGATTCATTGCCTCCTTATAAAGGCAATGCCTTGGATGTATTTGTTGTGGCTTGGGATACTGTGCGAAGCGAACTTTGCAGCCATTGCAATTTTGTGATAAAAGAAACCAGCACCACAAATAACGACAATATAAACAAAGATTGGAAAGACGGCATTGTTCTGGGCGAACCCCTGAGAATAAAAAATGGGAGACAGACTATTTATATCAGAGGCCAAGACGTTGTTGAAGGAACTGATTTCGCCAAATGGCGAATTACTGGACCTAGCAAAGAATTCACCTTTGCGGAATGGACTAATTTGCAATTTAGGGATGCTCCAGTTCCAATGCCAAAAGAGAGTTTTGTTTACGATAGAAATGGTGATGGAATCGGAGATAGTTTGATAATTAAATACGCAAAGCCTTTTAAAGAGAAAGGAAAGATTATAAGCAGCCTTCTGCCTGTTCTCATAGAGATTACGTGGGAAAAAGGATACACCGTGGCTTATCACCTTTCTGGGCATAAATTAGAAGATCTAAAAAAGGGAGAGTATGTTAGGAATCTTTTCGATAGAACTGATAGCGCTTTCTTTAAGGAAAATGAAGCGTACTGGTCAAAGTATTTAAAAGGCGATAGCACCATAATTATAACAGACACAGTTTTCTCAAGAAATATTTTGACCTATGGCTACAATTCGGGTAATGGCAAGCTTTCTAGCTACACTCCATTCTACGACCAGAACAAGTGTATATCGGGCTCAAAGTGTCCAGCCAATGCGTTTATGTGGCGCGATGATGGTTATGAAGCTACCGTGTTTGATGGAGTTTCGCCTATTGTGGTTAGGGCAGTGTACAAAATGGATAGAAACAGAAAATGCGGAGACAACTCTAACCATGTTTGCGAAGAATCGCTGGTGGCTTATTTGTCTGAGCCTATATATGCAGCTCCAAATTCCAGTAACGATCCTTTGTTAATTAAAAATCCATTCAGCTATTGCTTTGAGTATAGCCAGCATTCCAAATGCTCCGGCGGAAAGGAGATTGATAGACATGATCAGGATAAAAGCAATACTACAGGCTGGAAGTGGGAACTCGCTCAAGATTCAAGCGATGCAGATACATCATATTCTGTAACATACAGACCGAACAAAAAATCCTATCCTAAAGAATATTACAATGGCGTAATCAAAGGTGATAGCATTGTGGATCTCACTTATTGGTCTTACAATACAACTCGCATGCCAAAAGCAACCGATTGGATAAAAATCCGCTGGCCCTCTTCTTCTCCGAAAAAAGGTGGCGTTGATGTGTTCTACGATGCTTCGGGTAATACTGCTAATCCAAGAGAAATAGGCGTGCTTATATCGGGAACGAATTATTACAAGAAAGAGCAGGTGAAAATATCTCCAATTGTTGCAAATCCCGATTCTGCCGTGCTTGATGGACTTTTCTCGGATAAAAACAAGAAAAGACGCGCTTCTTGGCTCAGCGATGAGGCTAGAGGATATGCCAATGACAATTTGTTCCAACCCGGAGATGTTACAGCATTTTTGCCAGTACCCAAAGGCTACACAATAGAAAAAACAAAAGTTGATTATAGAGGCTCGGTGGGTACAATTTTTGACATTGCCGATAATATCAATAACGAAGTGAACGATATTTTGGCAGAATGCAATGGCACTTGCAAAATCAGAACCCAAGAAGGAAGAGAGGTACCACTCACTGCGGAGAATATTGCCGAAGGCATAACTTTGCATGCTAGTGCGTATTACCATACCAATCTTGGCAACTACACTGCACACAGAGTTCCTGTTGTGGCAAATTGCACAGACAAAATTTTCCGTAAAGCAGACGGTCCAGACAATTCCACTAACAATTGCTACTCCAACCGTTATAATTTCTATTTGGCTTGGGATTTGAAAACCAATAAGAACAGGTTCGTGGGAACAGGTGCTTATGTGGCTATTACAAAGTTCTATTGGCAAATAGAGTATATAGATGAAGATGGCAATACTAATTCGCCAAAGTTCAACCAAGATGAGTTTGTGGAGATGTTTGGAGTGAGAAGGGGAAATTAGAATGCCAGATCCTAGATTGCAAATTGGGCAAATTCTTCTACAAAAAAGGCTTATAGATGAATATCAATTAGCCCATGCAATTAGGGAACAAAAACGCACCGGTTTACATATAAGCAAAATAATAACGCGACTTGGCTTTGTTAGCGAAGAGCAAATGACCCTTATACTCGGCGAGCAATTGCAGCATAAGGAACACAAGCGCATAGGCGAATTGCTTGTGGAAAGGAATTACATCACTGCAGAGCAGCGCGACAAAGCACTTGAAGAGCAAAAAAAAACTGGGCTCAGGCTTGGCAAAATGCTTATGCAGCTCGGGTTTATGACCGAAGAGCGCTTGATAGAAATTCTCTCTGCCCAGCTTGAAATTCCAACAGCAAATTTAAACGAGCTATCCATTTCACCAGAAGTCACTCATCTCTTGACTGAGGAATTTTGCCGTTCATATAAAGTTGTGCCTCTTGCGGTTATGGGCAAAACATTAACCCTTGCCATGCACGACCCCAGCAACCAAAGAACCATTGACCACATAAGATTTAAGGTTCAAAAAGAAATAAGCCCGGTGATGGCAAGCGAAAAAGACATATTAGAAACAATAAATAGAATTTATATGGGTCATGCGAGCGGCGAGGCAATGAAAGAGCTTTCCCGCCTCAACGAAGCCGAAGACCTGCAAACCGTAAACAAAGAAGAAGAAGGCAGTTCGGAAGACCAATTATCAGACGAAGAAGGTCAGCAGGTTGTGAAATTGGTTAGCTCCATTATTCAAGATGCCATTGCGCGCAAAGCCTCTGATATACATTTGGAACCTCAAGAAACTTTTTTAAAACTCCGTATTCGCATAGACGGCGATTTAACCGTTATGCCGCCAATTCCGGCTCGCTTAATGCCTCAAATTTTATCTAGGGTAAAACTCTTGTCTCGCATGGATATTGCCGAAAAACGCAAGCCATTGGATGGTCGTTTCACCGTGCGTTTTCGTGGCAAGGAAGTGGATTTGCGTGTTAGCTCTTTCCCAATTTCCCTTCGCAAAAGGGGAGTGGTGGAAAAAATAGTTATGCGTATATTAGATCCAAATTCGGGTCAAATAGAACTTCCTCAAATGGGTTTTAGGGAATCTGTGTTTAAGGAATTGGATTATACAATTCACTTGCCAAATGGAATTTTGCTTGTGACGGGACCAACGGGTTCTGGTAAATCAACAACACTTTACGCTGCCATTCGCCGCATTTTAGATAACACCATAAACATAACCACAATGGAAGACCCTGTGGAAATGAACATTGACGGCGTTAATCAAGGGCAAATAAACAATGCCGCGGGTTTTTCCTTTGCTTCTGGCATAAGGGCAATTCTCCGTCAAGATCCCGACGTTATAATGATAGGCGAAATGCGCGATAAAGAAACGGCGAGCATGGCAATAGAAAGCGCCTTAACTGGTCATTTGGTGTTTAGCACATTGCACACCAACGATGCTGCCGGCGCCTTCCCTCGTTTGCTAGAAATGGGACTAGAACCTTTCCTTGTGGCAACCGCAATAAAAGGAGTTTTAGCTCAAAGGCTTGTGCGCAGAATTTGCTCCAACTGCAAAGAAGAAGACCCCACAATAGATCCAGAGGTCAGAAAAGATTTGGGCATTTCGGCGGATGTGAAATTTTACAGAGGCAAAGGTTGCAATAGATGCGATTCCACTGGCTATAAAGGTCGTACAGGTATTTATGAATTTTTGGTTCCCAGCGAAGAGGTTCGCAACCTAATTTTGAGGAGAGCGAGCGGAGACGAAATAAAAAGAGTGTGCCTAGCGCAAGGCATGAGCACTTTGCGCATGGACGGCATGGAAAAAGCCAGAACCGGCGTAACTACTTTGGAACAGGTACTCGGAGCCTCCGAAAAAGACGAAACCGCAACTAAGATGGGATGATGGTATTACTTCTAATATTGCTTTTCGCAAACATAAGCGTTTTTGCGGCAGATAATGTTCTTGATATTCGCATTTTGAGGGTTGAGTTCAAAAAAGAGGAACCAGATAATTCTTTGACTACGGGCAAAGGAACGTTCGAAAAAGATAGCGAAGAATATTGGAAAAGCCATATAAAATTTGCTGAAAATTATTTTAAAAAAGCAAGCGATAACAAGGTTTCAATAAACGCAGAAGTTTATCCCAAAAGCAAAGAACCCTACAAACTGAATAAACACATAATAGACTATAACCGCAGCCGCAAAAAGGGCGAAAAAATGGCTGAGTTCGATTCTTCAAGAGCGGTGGATTATGCCAATTTTGTAAATGATGTTTTAAAACTCGCAAAACAAGACACTGCAAACAAACCTCTTTCTTATTCCAAAGAAAGGGCTATTATGATAATTCATGCGGGTGCTTCGCGCCTTGTTGATGGCGGAACCTTGGGTAGCCGAGGAGCAAACACCCCAGGAGATTTTATAGATGCTTATGTTGACACCACCTGGGGCGATTTTTGGCGAGGATTTAAAGTTGAAGACGGCGATACAATCACTTCCGTTATGGTGGTTAGCGAAACCGCTTCGCAAGATGGTTTGTACTGGGGCATTAACGGAACAATAACAAGCCAAATAGGTCGCGAACTGGGGCTGCCTTATTCTTATGATGTGGTGAAAGGCTATTCAAGGCTTGGATATTTTGACGGAATGGATTTTGCAGGCAGCAATGCCGGAAATGGATTTTTCCCCAGTTTGCCGAGTGCATGGATGAGAGCCTACAAAGGGTGGGCAAGCGTTAAGGAAATCAATAAAAAAGAGAGTGTGGAAATTTGTGCCGCTGGTTATGATATGTGTGGCATAACCCCGCAAATAGTGAAAATTCCCATAAACAACAACGAATATATTTTGCTGGAAAATAGGCAAAGAACATATAGAAGCGATGGGAAAATTTCACTAAAAATGGAAGGAGGAAAACCAGTTGAAATTTTAGTTGATAGTCTGAATTCTCTTTTCTCAAAAAAAGAACCCGTGATAGAATCCATAGAAGAAACAGATGCTGCATTGCCCGCAAGCGGCATAGTGGCTTGGCACGTGAATAAATGGTATATAGATAGCATTCTCTCTTATGGCGCGATAAATGCTTGGAATGGCGATACTTTCAAAGACCATCAGTTTGGCATATCTTTAATTGAGGCAGATGGAATTTTGGGGCTTGGCAAGGAATTTAAGAACGGAGGAGAAAGCGTTTTTTACTTTGGTTCTGGCAGTGATTTAATTCCGCATAAAAGAAAAAAACAATCCGATACCACCTTTTCGATAAAACCTTCGGGATATGCAAACACAGCCTCTACCTTTGGCGGATATTCTGGCATAAAAATAACGGCAAAAGTACCAAAAGACGCAAATCCAGAAAAAACCTTTAATGCCTTCACAGGCGATAGCGTTATAAATTGGAGGGCATTGAAAATTCCAGTTGAAATAGAAAGAGTTGGAGAATTTGCAATACCAATTCCAATAGATTCTGTTCCTGCTTATGCGAAGGCAGACACAGTTTTTAAATCAACACCAGATTTTACGCACATTCCCATAAGCAACAATTCCATGTATCTAGGCAACAACAGGCTTAATATAGTTGATTCCAATGGAGTTCCCTTGCCGAATTTTCCAGCTATTCTCTCCAATGGCGAGCCTTTTTCTTACTTTCATTCAAAGCCAATACCTATTGCTTTAACCGGAAAAGAGGATTCGCTTTACATTTTGGTTCCAACAAACAATGGTTTGATTTTGGCAGTAAACAGCAAAGGCAAATTGTTAAGCGGAGAATTTCCTCTTGCGGCAGGAACTTTTGAATATGATAAACCAGATACTTTACTTCTCCATATTTCATCCGATTATAAATATTTACTTGCCAAACACAGGGGAAACATAAGCGCTTTTCGTTTGCCAAATGCAAAAGCATTTTCAGCAAAGCCAACACAGAAAGCAAATGAAGATAAAATAGAGGAATTTTTTGTGTTCCCAAACCCTGTGAGAGGAGGCAAGGCAACCGCGAGATTTAGAATCCTAAACCCTGCCACCAGTGCCTCTTTGGATGTTTTTGACATAACCGGACATAGGGTATTCAACAAGGATATTTCAAGCGTAAACAACGGCTCAAATCAAATAGAAGGCTTGGATTTCTCAAAACTGGGCAGTGATGTTTACAGCGCAAGGCTAACCGTTAAATTTACAAGCGGCAAGAAAAAGGAAAAATGGTTCAGAATAGGGGTTATAAGGTAGGGTTTTTTACTATATTTCCCCTATATGATAACTACAATGAGCAGAGTTGTGGTTGCTGCCACAGATGCAAGCAAAGAGAAAACTCTAAATAGCCTCAGAGAATGGGGTTTATTGCATGTTTTGCCCCTTCAAACCCCGGAAAGCGAAAAGGTAGCGGCTGCCAAAACCGCCTTTGCAAATGCTCAAAGGGTTTTTGAAACCATTGCCTCTAAAAAGAGCAATATCCCTGAAAATGCAATAGAAGAGCACAATTTGCTCGCTCAAATAAGCGGAGTTATGCAGAGCAAAAAACAAGCGCAAGAAGCCTTGGCTCTAAGCTCGGCAGAATTGAAAAGGGTTGAGGCTTTTGGCGAATTTGACCCTCACAAAGTGAGAAAACTCCTTAAACGCGGCATAAACATAAAACTTTACAGCGCAGACGAAAAAACATTCAAAGACGTGGGCAATGATATTGTAATTAAAGAATTCAAAAGGGCAAACGGTGAAGTATTTTTCGCGGCAATAAGCAAAAACCTAATAGATTTGCCATACACCGAAATATCCCTGCCCCCAAAACCCGTGAAAGACCTAAAGCAAGATATTGAAAACGCAACAAAGACAATTGAGGAATGCGAAAAAAAATTAACCGCATACTCTAGCAAAAAAAAGCAAGTAGGGGAGCTTGTGATAGAGGCTTCCGATGAACTTGCCTTTACATCTGCGGAAGCCGGAATGCGTTCGGAAATAGGAGTTTGCTTTATACAAGGCTACTCTCCAAAAGAAAAGCTTGCATCGCTTAATGAACTAGCGGCAAAAAATGGCTGGGGAATTTCCGCTACGGATCCAACAGACGAAGAAGCCGTTCCAACTCTCTTAAAGCACAAAAAGTTAGTTAAGCCAATAGATGCTCTTTACAGCGTTATAGGCATAAACCCAGGCTACCGAGAAATAGATGTTAGTTCCGTGTTCTTGTGCTTCTTTAGCATTTTCTTTGCTATGATTGTGGGAGATACTGTTTATGGTTTATTGTTTGCAGCGATAACTTTCTTTGCTTCAAAAAAATTAAAGAATGCCCCACGCTATCCCTTTCAGTTTCTCTATTTGATGAGCGGTTGCACAGTAATCTGGGGCTTTTTGAATGCGAGCTATTTGGGGCTAAACACCGAAGGCGATGTTATGGTGGTTCCCGCTGTTCTAGACATACTCAGGGCATCTTGGGCTCCTCAAGGCTTAAAAGATTTTGCAGCTTGGATTCGCGATGCAGACAACAATAAATTCCTCTGCTTTATTTTGGCGGTGATACATTTAACCATAGCTCATATATGGAACGCCTTTGCCCACAGAGACGACAAAGCAACTGTAATCACGCAAATAGGTTGGCTTTGCACAACTTGGATGATGTTCTTTTTGGCTCGCAATATGGTGCTGGGGCACATTTTTCCGCACAATGTTCTTTACTTGGGAATTGGCGGTGCCGTGCTTATTATAATAGGCTCGGTTATGAAAGCCGAGTGGTTAAGCGTTGGAATGCTGCCTTTGAATTTGGTTAGCAACCTTGTGGATGTTATAAGTTATATCCGTTTGTTTGCGGTTGGAATGGCAGGCTATAGTGTGGCAAATGCCTTTAACGGAATGGTTGCTCCTATGTTCGGCTCCATTCCGGGTTCTGCTTGCGCGGCTTTGATTCTTTTATTAGTTCACGCTTTGAATATAGCGCTTGCGGTTATGGGCGTGGCGGTTCATGCCGTGCGCTTGAATACTTTGGAATTTTCAAATAATGTGGGTGTAGAATGGAGTGGAAATCCNTATATGCCTTTCAGGAAAAACGTTTAACCTTTAACAAAGAGGAAATCATGGAACTACAAACAATGAGAACACTTGGCGAAATGGGCGGAGCCGCAGCTCTAGGCATATCGGCTGTTGGTTCAACCATAGGCATAGGACTAGCGGGTTCAGCAGCCATAGGCGCTTGGAAAAAGGCTTATGCCCAAGGCAAAAACGCTCTTTTCACGCTATTGGTATTTGTTGGCGCGCCTATGTCGCAAACCATTTATGGCATGATAATGCTGATATTCATAAATGGTGCGGTACAAAAGAACCCCGAAAACTGGGCGGCTTATTTAGGTGCTGGCATTTTTGGCGGCATGGGCATGGCTGGTTCTGCTTGGTTCCAGGGCAAGGCTGGCGCAGCAGCAGCAGATGCTCTGAGCGAAACAGGCAAAGGCTTTGCGAACTACCTCATGGTGCTCGGCGTTGTGGAAACAATAGCCTTGTTCGTGCTGGTATTCACGCAAATGACATTTATAAGCGTTAAATAATAGCTCATTTGCTCCGTGCTCTAGTACTCGCTACTTATGCGATAAAGAACTGCCGTCCTAATCCGGCGGTAGGAGCAGTTATTGTGAAAAATGGGATGGTGATAGGGGAGGGCTGCACCCAAGAGCCAGGCAACGCACACGCAGAAATAGTTGCTTTAAAAAACTCAGGCGAAAATGCAAAAGACGCAGATTTATATGTAACTCTGGAACCGTGTTGCCACTATGGGCGCACACCGCCTTGCACAGATAAAATAATAAGCGCAGGCATAAAAAGAGTTTTTTACGGCTCTTTAGACCCAAATCCAGAAGTTGCCGGAAAAGGCATTGAAAAACTGCAAGAGGCAGGAATTGAAACCGTAAAAGAAAATTTAAATGGGCTGATTGATAATTTCTATGAATCTTATTTTTGGTTTATGAAAAACAAAAGCCCTTTTGTAACGCTGAAAATAGCCCAAACAATGGATGGTTTTATAGCAAACACCGATAAAAGCCCACTTAAAATCACAGGCGAAAAATCCAGAGCGGAGCTTCACAGGCTGCGGAGTTTTTGCGACACCGTTGTAATTGGCGGCGGAACTTTTAGAACCGATAAACCACAATTAACCGTTAGGGATGTAAAGGGAGCAAATCCGCAAAAATTTATTTTCAGCAAAAGCAATTTCAAAGGTGACACTTTTGAAGAGAACTGGAATTCCATGATGCAAAATTTCAAAGAAAAAGGAATGCACCACATTTTGGTAGAAGCCGGCGCAACCCTTGCCGAAAACTTGTTCTCAATCCCAAACTCTTTTCAAAAATTCCTGCTATGGACATCACCGATGAGGCTCGGCAATGGGCTTACGTATTCTGCATATAATTTTCCGAAAAACTTTGAGTTGAAGAGAAGTTATATGCAGGGCGGGGATTTTTGTTGTGAGTTTTCAGAATAAAGGTAGGGAATTCCTCGCCCTTGCCTCCCACTCACAGGAAAAAATGCAATTACCAGCCATAATACTGCCAAAATATGCAAGTTTCAATATAAAGTTACGGCTAAAATCTGCATTTTTTGCCTGCAAGATACTCCTAAAATATGTATATTATCCTTATGCTTAAAAGAAAATTTTTGCATTTGTCTGAACCAGAATAAACAGAACTATGAAAAACGCCCATATATAAAACCTTTAACAAATGTCTGTTAAACTTACTAAGTTTAAAAATCTTTGATTTTAGTCTGTTTTTTCGCGGAAAACGGCCCAAAAACCCAAACCGTAGGAGAAACAGTATATGAGTTACTTAATAGAAGCGAAAACAAAGAAAGGTAGTGTTGTAAAAGCTCAAGAAATTTGCGAATGGGCGAATACCGCAATTGAAGTTTTTTCATTCTGTGTGAAAGAATACCCGGAATGTAATGTAAATGCTTACCGTCTAACAGATGTTACGGAAGAATTTACAGGGGGTGTAAAATGAAAAGAACTATAAAAGAATGGGAAGAATACGATGAACGGAGATTCCAAAGCCAAAGAAAGCTAATGGAGATAAAAAGGTATTTAAGAGGAACAACGGCTTGGGGCGATTTAAGTCCAAAACAAGCATTTTATTTGTTATGCGAAGCCTTAGAAAGCTATGATGATTTCAAACTTAACGATAAAGAAATGGAAAGGATATTTGAGAAAGGCGAGTACTTTAAAAAAGCAACTACAGAAAAAATGGAGGTTGCATGATGTCAGAATTTCCTACCGTAGAAGTGGCAAAAGCCTATGCTGAGAAAAAGGGTTACAAATACGCCCATTTGTGGTTCAATGAAGCCTACGATTGCGCTTTTTTTAATCCTTTTAAAGGAAGTTGGAAAAAATCAATGGATAGGCATGAAGCGAACTGTATAAGAGCCGCGCAGAAAGGAATACACATACCAGGGGGCGGATTATATGCCCCAGTAAGATGGGGAAGGGAGGTGTAAAATGATAAAAGGCTGGAATGGTACGTGGCGTAACACGATGGGTAGCAAAAGAACCTTTAAAAAGGCAGCTACAGAACTGGAAAGATGTGCAAGAAAATATCTTGAAGAAAAAGACATGATATATATAAAAATTATACCTAAAATAGATGAACTAATAACGACAAAAATTTATAGAGAATGGTCACTAACATTAAAAGAAAGTATATTTGAAGCGGAACTAGACGACTGGAAAGTTCGTGAAAATAACTTTAATTCACTTTTACGCAAAATAGAAAAACTGCATAAAACAAAAAAAGAAGAAGTAATAACTATTAATTTATTTACACTAAAAGAAGAAGTAATTTTTCCCCAAAAAAAGGAGGTGTAAAATGTACGATAACCAATGTGAAAATTGTTGCTTTGCGAAAGCAGCTGAAAAAAATGTCATTCCGCATCACAAAGACTATATCCTTTGTACCTATCAAAAAGAGTTTTATATGCGAAATAGTACTTCTTGCCCTAATTTTAAGGACAAAATTCAACCCAAACAAGGAGGTTCAGATGACACAGAAGCAAAATCCCGCAGCAAGCAAATGTGAGCAATGTGCCCACGCATTTGCTCTATCCACTTCCAAAGAGCTAGTGAACTGCCTAGCCCTCGGAAAATTGATTGATACAACTAATGCCTGTCCGCATTATGAAGATAAAAGGGGGGTGAAAAGTGAAACATAAAAGCCCGCCATTGCGGGGGCAAGCAATAACACAGCAAGCCTGTGAAGTTCTTGCCCTGTACCGCATTTGGCTTCACCGTGAAACTGGAGTTTTAAGACCCCTGTATGAGCTTGCTAGTGATGCCGTTATAAAACAATACTCTGGTGTAACTGCGAGGGAGAAGGTATGAGCGATAAATGCTGCGATAATTGCAAACACGCGCATCATTATTTTTACGTCAACAACTATGTGAAGTTGTTGGTTTGCCGGCGCAAGCACCACATTGTCTGTAAGGCACACCATTGCGGGGAATTTGTAAGTGTTGGGGTTAAGGTATGAATTTAAAAACATACGTCTGCGAGCGTTGCGGTACCAACATTCATAGCGGCAAGCCAGGTGAAAGGGTGCTGTATTGCTTTGGATGTGGCAAACTCCTGTGCACTAGTTGCTTTCCAAAAAAAGCTACCATGTGCAAGGCTTGCCAAAAACGTTCCGGGAGGGTTAAGGCATGATTACTATTCCAGATGAATACGCTGATATTTTGAAAGATATTTGTGATGAGATAATCGCTGAAGCAAATGATTCAACCAGAGTTCTTCGAGCATTGGAAAACGTACTTGAATGTATATTTTCCCATCGCAACAGCGAGGACTGGTACTACATCGTACAATATGCCAAAGAGGAATTGAAAAAACTTGAAGTGGAGGAAGAAGAATGCTAAACAAAGAAGCGAGCGGATTTTTAGACGCTCTTTTATGGAGTATAACAAACGCTAAAACGAATATTATTGTCATAGAAGAAATTTTGGGATCTTCTGAGGAAGATGAAGATTATGCTGCTATAAATAATGCGTTTAAAAATATTAAAATACAGGCTGAACTTATTAAATATAATACTGAATTTTTGATAGAAAATACTGAAGATTATGATGAACCTTTCTGTGGTGAGGGCGGTCTATGAAAATAAAACTTAGTATTACTCTTAATAACATCTGCATTGCAATTCCTTTTAATTCTCCACGTAAAAAGTTGTGCGGGTCAATATGGCTTAATGCTACTCCATCAGAAAAGCTTGGCACAATACATGATGTGAATTGCCCTGACTGTTTGAAAATTTATGAATGGATAAAAGCAGGAGGTTTAGATGCGTGATTATATAAAATTCCTTCACCTACCTCTGTGCGCAGAATGGTTTGACCTCATAGAAGCACAGGAAAAATCGGAAGAATACCGGAAAGAAAGCGAATGGCTGTTAAGCCGTTTGGAGAACTTTGTGAAAGAACCTGAAAAAAGGCATTACATAATTTTCTCACGTGGTTATACTAGCGAACATATTTTAATTGAATGCACGCAAATTTTCAAACGTGCCAGGTCAAATACTGGGTTCAGTGTTTGGAAAAGATTGGTATTGTTCAGCAACAATTATCCGCAGGGTAATCCTTTGCTAATACCGGAATGGGGTTTTGAACGCTGCCCAAATGATCCGAAATTTGATTATGTTTTCTCGCTCCAAATGGGCAAACGTGTGGAGGTGCTATGAACGATTTAACGCAAGAACACCGCTGCGAGCTTAACAATATTCGCAATGAGATAGAGAAAATGGAAAGCCTGACGGCAGGCGAAAAGCTGGGAGCATTGAGCGTGATTCTGCGCGGTGTGCTTGAATTATACACAGTAGATACTATCCTGGGAACTGCGAGATATGAGCTTGAACTCAGCCGCAAAAAGGCTGAGGGGAGGCGGTTGTGAAAAGAGGCAGAAAATGTAAATACAAAACAGCTGCCGAAAAAAAATCTGCGCATTTGGCAGCCGTAAAAAAATGGGCGTTGAAGAACCGAGATAAGATAAAGGAAAACTACAAAAAGCACGCTAAAAAAAATATAGAAAGGACCACTGCATGGAGAAAAAAGAATCCAAAAAAGGCGGTTGAATATAGCCAAAAATACTACGCAAAACTAAGAGATGCCTACAAACAAAAATTTATTGACCAATTCCCTGCATTTGAGCAAAGAATCGCTAAACTTGAAAACGAGGTGAAAGAAATCCTGCTAACTTTGGAAGAAGTTTCAAAAGAGCAAAGGAGGCTGAGTAATTTGGATAAATGGGGGAAGAAATGAAAGTCTCCGTTGATTTGGAAATTTTGGAAAAATATATTCCTGTTGCCGAGCTTGGCGCGATATTGGATAATGTGAAAATCACACGTGAAAATCACAAGAAATATATGAAAAAATGGCGTGAAAATCACAATATAGCGTGTGAAAATCACAATATCATTTGTGAAAATCACAACCAAACCTGCGAAAATGGCGAAAAAATGCAGTTTTTGGGTGAAAATCACGCCCAAAGGGGGGAGGGGGGGTTTTCTTTTCTTAATTCTACAAATAGCCTTAATGGTACATCTACACAAGAAGTACTTAAAGAAAAAAATAAAATAAAAAAGGAAAAAGTTTGTGAAAATCACAGCGAGGAAATTTCCAAAAACTTTGAGATCTTCTGGCAAGCCTATCCCCGCAGCCATCGCAAAACGGACAAGAAAACCTCATTAAAGAGGTTCGTGGCGGCATTCAAGGAAAACAAGGGTTTGTCTTTTGAGACAGTTATTAAAGGGCTGGAATGGTGGAAAAAGAGCAACAGCTGGCAGGATCAGCAATACATACCGGCTCCTGAAGTTTGGCTGAATAAATGCCGCTGGCTGGCGGCGGACAACGCGCCAGAGAGCAAGCCTAGCGAATCGATAAGGACAATGCCCATTGCTCCGCCTTTGCCCGCAGCTGCTGAAAAAACGCTTTCAAACATTGAGCTAGCCGCGTTGTTCAAGGGGGCAGAATGACTGATAAAGAATTTTCAAAATTAATAGATAAAGTTATCACGGCAATTTTCGCTGAGGAAAATTACATTAGCGGAGAATCTTTCAGAAGAAAGATGGGTCTTAGCCCCGCCCTTTTTTACAGGTTAAAAAAAGAGGGTGCGTTTGAAGCTGGGATAGATCCGTGCACTAGAGGACTCAAACGCCCTAAATATCATAGATTTTTCAATTATCGTTCCGGCTACATCGAAGCACCGGGATTACCGAGATCGTCTATTGAACAACCCAAACATAGGAGAAACAAAAATGGCAAAAAAGCAGCAAACCCGCAAAGCAGCCCCAAGCAAGAAAGTCGTCAAGGCTTTCAAGAAGGCAGCGGCGAAAACGCAACCTAAGGCTTCAGCTAAAAAGCAGAAGCAAAAGAATAACCAGGCATCGGCAGCGGTCAAGCGCGATGCGCCTGCAACGCTCCTGAGCGATATTTGCACGGACCCGCACAACCCGCGCCGCCGAGCAATAACGCCGGAGAACGATGCAGGCTTGCAGGAGCTGGCAGACAGCATAGCCAAGTTCGGCGATGTGCTTGAACCGCTTATTGTCCGTGAACAGACAAAGGCGGATATAGAAGATCATGGCTATATTGAGAACACTAAGTATATACTCATAAGCGGTCATCGCAGAAAGGCGGCTGCGGAGCTTGCTGGCATTGACAGGCTGCATTGCATTGTGTGGGAGAACATAACCCCAGCAGAGGCTTTTGAGATGCAGCTGGTGGAGAACTTGCATAGGGCAGACTTGTTGCCCACGGAAGAAGCGTCTGCATATCAGCGAATGAGCGAGGAGCTTGGATATACACACAAGGAAATATCTTTGCGTGTTGGCAGGAGCGAGAAGCATATACTTCGGTATTTGAAATTATACAACCTGCCGGAGAAATTAAAGAACAGGCTGGACAATGGAGAAACCACAATTCAAAAGGTATTGTTCTTTTGCTCGTTGCCAGAAAAAACTGCGGAAGAAGTTTTGAAAGATAGCGATAGGTACTTTGGTTCTGGGTGGAGCTTCGAGTCTTTTAAAGAAACGATACTTAGAAGTTATATAGAAGATTTGGACGATGATCTGCCCTTCAAACTTGATGGTGAATATGGAAAATTGCCTAAATGCACAGAATGCCCGCATAAGGGTTCGCATCCTGAGTTGTTCATTGAATTTGTCAAAGAGGACAAATGTCCTTTTGCTGAGTGCTTTAGAGAAAAGAAAAGGTACGTTGCGGAAGCGGAGGAACAAAAGCGCAAAGCAAAAGCCAAAGCGCAAGCGGCAAAGCAAGGAGCTGAGAGTGATGAAGATGACGATGATACTGATTTCAATAAAAGTGAAAGTCAGTGGGAGCTTAATCGCAAAATAGAAAATGCTGTTGATGTAGCAAGGGTTAAATGGTATATTGACAAGCTAATTGCTAAATACGGCATTAACGCAACGGATGTATTCAATAAGTTCTTTGAGGAAGAGTTCCTTTCCAGCAGTTATGATGAACTGTATTCCCAATACATCGGCAAAACCCTTGCTGAGTTGAAGCAAAGTGGAACCTGGGAAGAAATACTTAAAGCAAAAATCATAAGCTCAATAGGAGACGATTCGTATAATTACGATGAAGGCTTATGCGAATGGATTGGCTGCGAGGAATGCCCTGATGAGGTGCTGATTAAAGCCAGGGAGGAGGCTATGGGTATAAACAAATAGGTTCTGTCCCCGCCCGCCCCCCAAGGGTCGGGGTCGGGGAACGTGTGCGCGCAATTTCGCGGGTTGGACAAATTTCAAAATGTCCAATAAGGAAAGCAAGGGAGAAAGGAGATGGAAAATAACGAAAATCAAGGTGAGCTTTTTGGTTTGGACATTGATAATCCAAAGGGAGAGATTTCAAAATGGACGGCTTTGCTCTATAAAGAGAGGGCTGTTAAATTGGCAACGGACAATGCTCTGCGGAAAGGCACGCTTGTCTATGCAAAAGATGCGGAGGCAGGATTCCGAAGGATATTGAACGCTATTTATAGCACGCTGCAAGTAATTTTATCTGAGACTTTGCCCGCCGAATTGATTTCTATTCGGACCACTGGGGAAATGCGCGATAGGCTTGTGAGTGCGTACAATGAGGTTCTAGAAAAAGGTCGTGTTGTTCTTGAAGCTGAGTTGAAAAACGAGCAAGAACCGGTTGCAAGTGATGCTGAGGAAGATAATGGCGAACCTGCTGCATAATTCTGCACAGCGATGCTTCACGGCTGGATGCAACAAGCCTGTGCTTGCGAAGGGGCTTTGCGCCGCTTGCTACAAGGCGCAATCAAGGCAGAAAAATAATGAGGCTCCTGTTAGCGTAAATTTTGCGGATAGCTTGACATTGGAAACGGTATTGGCGGGGATAGATGGCGGCAGCTTTGCAATCCGGCTGATGAATCTTTCTTTGGAAATGCTAGCAAAAGAAAACCCTATTGATTTGAAAACGTGGATAGAGGAAAAAATAACATTGCCCCCTGGGAATGGTTACAAAGGAATACCCAAAATGAACTTTGACATATTTCCGCACATGAAGCAGATTTTAAAACTTGTGGATAACCCGGATTGCAAAAAAATTGTTCTTTGCTTTGGCACGCAAACAGGCAAATCAGATACCTTAGCGAGCATCGCTGCTTATTTAACCAGCTACCGGAACCGGCGCGGTCTTTTTGTTTTGCCAACCCAGAAAATGCTGGACAAGGTGCGCGAAACAAGGCTGCTGCCTCTTTTTAAAAATTCCGCCGTGGGGTTTGAATACGTCAAGGACAAGAATGTGTTTTATTTTGCGGGCAATTTCTTTTCCTTGGCGCTTGCCAGCTCCACGGGGACAATGGCGGAGCAAACAAGCACGAGCTGGATAATTATAGATGAACATGATGAATTTAACCTTGATACCGGCAACAAGTCGGATCCGGTTAAGCTGTCTGGAAGGCGGATGCAGGCAAGCCAGAGGAAGCTGCTGATTCTTGCCTGCACTCCCAAGCACGCGACCGCAGGATATACTTATGACCACTACACGCGCTCAAAAAAGTTCATTGAAGAAATACAATGCCCGCTTTGCGGCAATTGGTTTGTTCCTGAATTTTACAAGCATTTCAAGTGGCCCAAGGAGGCGGAGCTTAGGGATTTGAACGAAATAGAGATTCATAGCCTTGCCTGGCTTGAATGCCCCTTTTGCCTCGGCAAAATAACCGATGCGATGCACTTTGACATAGTGACCAAAAAAAAGCGGTGGAAAGATTTGGACCCTGATTTTAGCATTGCTGAATGCGGGTTCCGTGTGCCGAGCTATCTCACGCCCAACAAGAATTTCAGCTCGGTCGCAGCGGAATACCTTAAATCCCAGAACAAGCCGCAGGAGCTTGACGACTTCAACAACTCTGTGCTTGCCAAACCGGTTGAGCCAGCCAGCGCAAGGACAAGCGCGGAGATAGACTATTCAAAGCTGAGGGGAGGCTACTATTGCGAGAAAAACGATATGCCGGAAGATGTGTTTGCATTGACTGCGGGGGTTGATGTTAGCAAAAAGATAATCTGGTTTATGCTTATCGGTTGGGCTACCAACAATAGAAAATTCGTTATAAAGAGCGAGGGGGTGCTGAGGGGCAAGGGGGCAGATAGCCTTGAAATAGCGATGGATAAAGTGACGGATATGTGCAAGATGGATTTCCGCTATAAGAGAATAAACTTCAAGCCTCGGTTCTGTGGAGGGCTTATTGATTCAGGATATGATACTCAGCAAGTTTATGACTACTGCTTAAAGAACCCATTGTGGCGACCTTCAAAAGGCGTGGACCAGCAGAAACAAGTTTTTGTCCCTTCTGTTGTTGACAAAGATAAAAATTTTTCCAAGTACAAGGATTTGCCACTTATTCTTTTGAACACAGGGATGCTTCACAGCAGTTTGCATGAGTATTTGAACACTGCGCCAGGTGAGAGGCACAGCATAACCTTTGCCGAAGATGCGCCCAAAGTTCTCTTTGAGCATTTGGCGGCGGAAGAACAACGCGAGGAATTTTCAAAAAATGGAAGAAGCATATTCCGCTGGGGCAAGCTGAAGCACCGCGATGATCATTTGCGCGATGCGGGGCTTAACGCTATCGCTGCGGGTATGCTGCTTGAACTGAATGACATTAGAGAAGTTAAATGGGAGGAAAATGGACCAGCATCTATTTAATGAGGAAGTATGTCTGCTGGGTGCCATATTCCAAGATCCCAAGGCAATATTCAAAGTGTATTCTACGCTTTCGCCAAAGGATTTTCATTTTGAAAAATATGGGTTTGCATTTGCTGCAATGCGGGAGCTGGCAAAAGAGAATATACAGATAGAGGTATTTTCCGTTCACGATCGTGTTTTAAAAAACGGATGCAATTATTTGGACAAGAACGAGCTTTTCGCAATCGCAGAGGGAAGCGTATCATCGGCTGCGAATATAGAGTATTATGCCGATATGATAAAAGATAATTCCAACCGCAGGGCATTGCTGGGGTTAGGCGGTAAAATAAAGCCTATGTGTGATAATGGAGAAAAGATTGAAGATATTGAATCGAAGATTTATGAAGAACTGAATGCGCTTGGCAGGAAAAACAATGAGCCGAAGAACGCCGCCGAAAGCATTGCCGCGCTGGATGAAATGATACAGCAGAATAAGTACGCTGGATTGCCGACCGGAATAAATGCGCTTGACCGCAGGATAACAGGAATGAGAGCTGGCGAGATGATTGTGCTCGCAGCCCCGCCATCGGTTGGCAAAACGGCACTCGCAATAAGCATTGCGAACAATGTAATTATGAGCGGCAAAACGGTTGCTTTTTTTAGCCTTGAAATGACAAACGCGGAAATAACCACACGGTTCATATCTTTAAATTCGCAGGTGAACTCGCGCTCAATTATAAACGGTACTTTGAATTATGGCGATCGGGAGAAAATTCTGGCAGGGGTGAAACGATTCAAGCAGACAAAGATTTTCATTGATGATTCAAGTGAGATTAAAGTGGCGGAGATGCGCATGAAATGCAGCGCGATTAAATGCAAAACAGGCTCGCTTGATTTGGTTGTGGTTGATTATTTGCAGCTCATTGAATCGGGCAAGAAGGAGAACCAGACAATAGCTATGGGCGATATAAGCCGGAGCCTGAAAATAATGGCAAAAGAACTTGATGTTCCCGTGCTGTGCCTGTCGCAATTGAATAGGGGCTATAAAGATGGCAAGATTAGCTTGTTCAATCTGCGCGACAGCGGCAATATTGAACAGGATGCGAACCAGGTTTGGTTCATAAGTTTTCCTATTGATTTTGCAAAAGAAAATGAAAAAGATAAATGCGACCCGAAACATGCAAAACTGGATATTGCAAAAAACAGGAGCGGCGAAAAGGGTGTTGTCGATTTGCAGTATGAGGCGGAATATACTTTGTTCACGGATTATGATTATAGCCGGTTGAATAAAGATTTGAGAAAAGCGGATGCGGATGGATTTTTTCCGCCTGATGTTTAGCGGGGGTGGGGGTGTGTTAAAAAAAATGCAAGTCCATAAATAATAGGTGTAGTTAAAAGGCATAGTTTCATTCATTCTTAGAAAAACTTTAAAAGGGGTTTCCCTTTTTTTGCGTTTTTGTGCTATATTATTATAATATGGCAAGCAAATTCTCTGACATCGCGAAAAAAACAAAAGATATTCTTGTTGATAGAAACGATACCGGTTTTCTTACCCGCCGAGTCGTCAACAAAGATGGGGGCGAACTGGAAAAATATAGCTTGTCCGATGTCGCGAATTTTTTGCATTCGATAAAAAAATTGGAAGATATTGAGAAAATGGAAGAATATGCAAATTCTGTTTATAAACCCATCAGGATGGTGCACGCCAAATGAATCACGTTTATAAAATTTTGAAAGTATTCATGGATCGCTTTTTTGAAACGAGGAAAAGCGAGAATGAGCTTTTGCAGAATGGCAGCTATTACAAAATTCTGGAACGCGCCCGCGCGTTTGTGCGCAATGAGCAAATAGCGAACGCCGTCAAAGTGACGGCTGAAACATATTGCGGCAATCTTGTCCCGGACAAAGGACATTCGGAATCAAAGAAAGCATTCAACGAGTGGGCAAAGCACGCGGGCTATCGCTCCGGCGAAAGCCTTGGCGAATTGAATACTGATTTGGTCAGCATACTAACATACGGCGATTGCCTTATCGTTTTGGAAAGAAGGACCAACGTGCCCAAAGGGACAATAACGGCGCGTTTGAAATTGATAGATCCGCTTTGCGTTAAAACACCGCCCAAATATCAGAACAAAGGTTTGGTTGGCGGCAAAAAAGTTATACTGGGAGTGGCGTTTGATTCAACGGATATGGAGATGGGCTACTATGTTTTGGGCGCGGGGCTGGGATATGCTCCTGTATCTGGTCCTAAACCAGATAGTATCCAAGGCTTCTTTAAGCACTTCTTTGTTGTTCCACCCCAAGGCAGGAACCAGAGACTATACAGCGCGGAAGAAAGACAAAAAATAGCTTCGGGATATAACGCAAATGACATAATAAACGTATATCTATGTGTATCGCAGGAGACAGGTCCTTATGTTAGGCACGCACGGAATGTCATATTGAAAGATTTTGAAATTGCCTGCTCTGCAAAATCTGTTATGCAAATAACGGCAAGCGGTCCCGCTGAGAGGCTGGACTACGATAAAAATAAAATAGGCGTGGCAAATTGGAATGTGGCAAATGGCTCATTCCCTGAAAATGTTTTCCAGTTGTCTGATTTTAAAATTTACATAGGCGAAGGTGTGCTTGATTTGCATTCTGCAACGGATTTTTCGTTGAAAATAAGCCACGGACTTTCAGACGATAACATTCCCACCGGAACTAGCCACGAGGGGCTTTCAAGGGCGGAGCCGATGCCAAGCGGCAAAAGCACAATCACGCTGGATATGACCATTTACCTGCATGACAAAACAAAGTATGAGGAATGGCAGAGAAACGAAACAAAATTACAATGCAAACTTGTTGCACAGCGCGGCAGTTACAGATTTGCCATTCTACTGCCGCGCGTGCAACTAACCAACGCACAGCCAAACTTTGACGGCGCAGGCTCCACAGCTTTGTCCTTTGAAGTAGCTTGGCCTTGCGATGCGGCAGATCAAACATCAATTGAAAATTCTTTTCCAGAAGAAAGGCAGGGCATGCCTTGGCCACAAGCAAGCGTTCTGGGCATAGTGGTGACGAACAAGGAAAACAGGAACCCAATGCGCGATATGGAAATAACCGGACAGGGGGCGTGAAATGTTCAAATACAAAAAACCCGAACCAGCAATATACCACTCCGAAGCAACCGGTGCTGAATTTAAATTCAGGCATAGCAATGACAATGAGAGAGAAGCCTTGGAGTTTTTCGTTAGGGTGGAAGAAAACGGCAACAATAGGAACAACCTTCGTGTATTATGGGCAAAAGAACGCACTAATTGCTATGCTGCATGGCTTCTGGAGGATTTCTCCGGCGTGGAGGACGAAAACGGCAAATCCCACGTGTCTAGGGATTTTAGCTTTGAGGCAAAGGTTGGGCTTATCCAAACCCTAAGACAAACAGATTCCGAGTTCATAACGTGGTTTGAGGCTCATTGCGAGCCTGTGGAAAAAAAAATTAAGGAAGCTCCTACTCCTGAACACGTGGTGGGACCCAAAGACGTGCCAAACGTGCCGAGCTAGCAATGGAGGCTGTGAATGCGAAAAATCAGGGAACTGCAAATGCTTGGAGCACGATGCCGCAAAACAGGCAGGACTGCAAGGCAACCCGTGGCTGCTGACTGCCACTCCCCTGATGGATTTTCTTATTCTGGTGCGGAACGCCGTGGTTTTGGGGTTTGGTGTTTCCACCGGCGTTCCCACCTTGCAAGCCCTTTCCTGGTTCGACATAGAAACACCCTACGACACACTGACAACACAAATACTGGCAAACATGATTTTGCAGGACTTTCGGAGGTGAAAAATGCCAATTAAAGGTGATGTGAAAAAGGATTTTATTCGCCTGCGCGAACAAGTGAAGCATTCCGTTATGGAATCTGCAAAATTTCTGGTTGAACAAACACTTGCCGCAGCTAGGCGTGACGGGATTATAGTTAGAGAGCATTCTACGGTTGAAGTTTTTAAAAAACGAGGTGGCTCTGTATTGATATACAGAGAGATACCTGAAGCAAATGTATTTTCCAATCATCCCTTCTTTGGCAAGAAAATTTCAAAAGCTGTAAAAAATCCCAAAAGCAAAGTGGGCAAACGGGTATTCCATTACAGCAAATTCATAAGCCGTAAAGGGAACTTGCTCAAAGCATTGACCCCAGCAGGCCCGTGGTGGGGCGATAAGTTAGAGATGATGGGTATGGGTCACGCGGAAGTAGAGGAAACAGCAACTGGAGCTAGAGGCACTATTGTAATTGATGGCAAACCTGCGATAGCACTGATGGCAGCTTCTGCCAACAAAGAAGTTGTGCACATAACAGACAGATACGGGAATCTAATAGGCGACAAAAATATACGGCGCAGGATTATGGAAAATGCCATTCGTTCTGTTGTGGGCTTGTGGAACAATAGACTTAAAAAAGATTTAGACAAAATAGCGAGGGAGTTCCTATGAATAGGAGAAAAACTATGACAATAGTTAAAAAAAATGAGCTACCTAGCGGAAAAAAATGTATATTTATAAGTAGAGGTAATGAAAATGCTCTGTCTCGGTGGTGCTCCAATTTTAAGTCTTATTGTTTGGCTAATTCTCTGGAAGATAGTCAAGATAGACGAGAATCGAAAAATCAAGAAATTGGAAGCGGAAATGAGAGCAAAAGGAATGAACGAAAACACAATATTTTTCTTTACCCGCGCAATGAAACTTTAATTTTCAAAAAGCATATACGGAGGGGTTGTTATGGCCATAACGTATTTATTTGATGTAAATGATAAGGGTTCCATTAAAATCACGAAAATAAACAACACTCTTAACTTAACTCAGCAAAATCTAACGGTTGTTGATAAGAGAATGAATATATTTAACCATAGTCTAACGGAAGTAAACAACACAAGTAATATCGTCAATAAATCACTTGGATTTTTAGGTCAAACTGCAGCTAATTTTGGTGGAATTGCTCTAGCAAAAGGCGTTGCTGCGCTTAAAGATTTGAGCAGGGAAATGGTAGATAACTACGATTCCGCAGCCAAACTATCCCAGAACATAGGCATAACAGCAGAGAGCGTGCTAGGCTTGCGCCATGCTGCTGAACTAAGCCACGTGGGTGCAGAGGCAATGGACAAGAATATGCAAAAATTGTCCAAAACGATGTTTGATGCAGCCAGCGGAAATAAATCGGCAGAAGAATCATTCAAACGGCTTGGCATATCCGTAACAAACACCGATGGCAGCTTGAAAAAATCCGACAAGGTTTTGATGGAAATGGCGGATAAATTTAAAGCACTTCCGCCTGGTGCAGCTAGGGCAGCAGCAGCTATGGATATATTCGGAAAAAGCGGTGCCTCTATGGTCTCAATGCTCAAAGATGGCTCCGCTGGATTGCAGAAGATGACGGATGAAGGGGCGGCTGCTGCTGGCAAAGCGGCTGCCGTAGCGGAAGCGATGGAAAAACTAAATGATGCGAGCACCAAAGCCAAAGCCGCGCTGATGGGAATTTTCGCCGGATTTGTCGAATCACATTTATTCAAGGCAAATGTTCAGGCTCTTAAAGAGGTATCCGAATACCTAATAAAATGGCGCAAGGAAAGCAAAGAGAAGTCCGAGAATAAGCAAAAAGAACAATTAGAGGAAGTTGCAAAAGCGGCAGAACAATATGTAACGCAATTGGGAAGGGTGGAGCGTTTTGAAAGGGAGATAATTAGCAAAGGTGGCAGTCTGGAGGAAGCCACGAAGTTTAGCGAGGTGTCAATAGATGGACTGAAAACTGCTGTCAATCTCTCTACTGAGCAAAGAAAAATCTACGCAGAATTTAACAAAGAACAATCTAAATTAAATATAGCGAAAAAAAAACAGAAAGAATTGGAAGGAGATTTAATAGAATCTGGAGCATCTTCCATTGCTATATGGGAAAAATTACTGGAAGGAATGAACCGATCAACGGCAGTAGGTATGGGCTACAGCAAAAAAGTAGAAAAGGAAGTAGCTCTAAGAGAAGATTCTTTAAACATACTGAAAGAAGAGATTAAAGCCAAAGAAGAAGCTGCGGCGCAAGAAGCAAAACAAGCGATTGAGTTTGCAAAAAAAGAGAAAGCCTTGGCAGATGCAGAAAAAGCTAGGGAAGAAGCGAGAAAAAAAGCCCTCCAAATGTACGAGGCAGAAACCAAACGCCTAAATGACTGGCTATCCAGCTACGAAAAATCCAAACGAACTGAAAGCGATATAGCCAAGGACAACTACGATGAACAATTAAAGAATTTGGAAGAATTGAACAAAAGAAAAATACTG
>JGI20170J14366_1000001_pt1 | contig 80226 bp, 15 predicted proteins | sample TergutNc150P3_FD_14366 | JGI IMG/M metagenome (IMG submission 14366) | reverse complement strand
TAAATCGCGTACACGCCGGAATCGTACCAGTTTTTCGCCTGGGTTTTCGCCAGCGCCGGTTCGCCCCAGCTGTTTACATAGTAATCGACGATCTGGGCGTTGGGAATGACCGATAACACGCCCTGCACATAACCCACTTCAAACTTGGTGATAAGGCCGCCCGGTACGCCGCCGATAAAGCCGAAGCGGGGATTGGTGATCCCGTCTTCTTTGGCTTTTAAGGCCGCCGCCGCCCCGACCAGGAAGGAACCTTCATGTTCCGCGTAGGCCGCCTGCATAATATTGGAGCCTTCCAGCCAATCGGTATCAACGATCAGATATTTTTGTTTGAGATTGTCTTTGGCGACTTCGGCCAGAGCGTCGGCCCAGGTAAAACCGGTGGCGACGATAAGGTCATAGCCCTCATCGGTAGCCTGTTTAAGGTTGGGAATATACATATCCTGGGTCTGCGCGGTTACTACATCGTAAGCGATCCCCCGTTTTTTGGCATTGTCCCAAGTGTCGCCGTAGAATTCGAGTATACCCCGCCATGCCGCCGCGTTGAACGATTTATCGTCAATCCCGGTAGCGTCGGTAAGCAGCCGCACTGTTACGTCTTTGGACGCGGCGGTTTCCGCCGTGGCAGCCGGATTTTTCTTTTGACACCCGGTTAACGCCCCGCCCAAAACTACCGCGGCGGCCAAAACCAGGTAAAAGATAGATTTCCGCATGTTATCCTCCTGCATAACCCAGCATGGCCTATTTTCCCCTAAAGGTCAATGCCGGTATATTGACACTTAATGACTATAGGACTTATGGTAAATAGCCCGGTAATACCGGATTTTGACAGACTAGCTCATGTGGATAGAGCGTCAGCCTCCGGAGCTGAAGGTGGTGGGTTCGAGTCCCGCGTCTGTCAGGAAAGTAAAAAAAATAACCTTAAAAGTTAATATTTATGCTTAACAGTAACAGAAACTCCCGCCAGACGGGACTCGAACCCACGTTTTCCCGCAGGGAAGGGCACCCGCCGCGCGCTCGGCTGGATAAACCCAGCCGGCATTACTGTACACTGCGGCTTTTATTGTGCGCGGTAACGAGTCGCGTTATTCAATATAACACCCCTTAACGGGGCGCTTTTGTTCGGTTAAAACTCCCGCGGCACAAAGCCTTCCGGCACTTCTATTTTCATGGTATCTCCCGATTGTTCCAGCACAAAGAATCCCGCCTCAATGACCGCCTTTTTTTCCTCGATCCCGAATATCGCGCCCGCTATGGCTCCCTGTATTATGCGTTTATCACGGAGTTTGTTCCGGTGTTCTCTCAGTATTTCCAGCCGTTTGATGTGGTGTTCAATATCCTGTATGTGCGGTTTTGCCTTTACTTCCACCGCCATAATGTAGTTGTCATTTTCCAGCAGCACGTCCACTTGCGTGAGGATTTTATCGTTGCTGTCACGGACTATATAACCGCCTTGCGCGGCGCCGCTAAAATGATAACCTAATTCGTTAAACCGTTTATGAATAGCGGGAGCGACCAGATGCTCCGCCAGTTCACCAAACCGGTTGTGGAGTCTCCCCATTTGCTTATCGAGTCTTCTCATTTGGCGGTCTGTTTCCTGCATCTTCCGGTCCGTTTCCTTCATTTGAAGGGCATTTTCCTTCATTTGAAGGGCATTTTCCTTCACAATCCGGTCAGTTTCCTTCTGTAGTTCCTTAATCTCCCGACCGGATTCCTTCATTATTGCCCACATTTTCTCGAAAGTGAGGCCCTCGCCGGTAGGAGGCGGCCTGTCGACTGTTACTGCGTCCATAACATACTCCTTGCGTTAATATGAGCATAGCACATTTTCTATACTCTATAATATATAGGGCGCAAAACCGCGTTTTGCATTACTCCAATGGTCAAATTCTTCCTTTTTTTTCTTACTACGCGCATCCTGGCAAGTTATCCCCCCTCCGTGTCACTCCGTGTCCTCCGTGGTCAAATTCTTCTCTTTTTTCTCATTTCGCGCATTTTTGTAGTTTACCCCTTCCTCCCTTTTCCCTCATTTTTGTTCATTTTCCCGCTTTTTGTCATTTTCGCCCCTAAAATAACTGACACTCTCCCCAAAAGTGTCAGTTTCCACGAGAATTTTTCACGCTTTCACACGCTTTCACACGCTTCCCGCTCTTTTTTTTATCATTTTAACCACTTTTTTCACGTTTTTCGCGCTTTTTGCGTATTTCCCCTCCCTTTTCCCCCTCTCCCTCCCTTTTTCGCTTTTCCCTCACATTTCTCACCACTCTGCACCCATACCCCCATCCCCCTCCGTGTAACTCCGTGTCCTCCGTGGTTAAATTCTTCTTTTTTCCTCATTTCGCATATTTTTGACGCTTAACCCCTTCCTCTTTTTCTCCCCACATTTGCCCATTTTCCCGTTTTTCAGCATTTTTGCCCCCAAAATGACTGACACTCTCCCCAAAAGTGTCAATTTACCGGAGAAGTTTTTACGCCTTTGAGCGCCTCCCCAATTTTTTTCGTTGTTTTAACCACTTTTTTCGCGTTTTTAGCGCTTTTTGCGAATTTCCCGCTAACAGAAGGATCATTCGAAACTAAAAGTATACTCTTTTTTCATTTTTTTGTTGACGATTCTTATTTTCTGTATTATGATTAAAATGGCGGTTGGTGTATTCCCATTTCTAGTTTCTTGTTAAGCTTTCATATACCATACCCTATCAACCACACTATACGAGAGGGTTTTCATGGAGATTCACAGTTTATTTGCAGAGATGCTTTATTTATTCGGGAGAGGACGGGATGCCGTTCTCTGTTTTTGGGGTATATTCCGTAAATTCGGAAAAGAACAGAGAATTCCGAGGAGGACGTTTATGAAAAAGGCTATTTTTACGCGCAAAATTCAGCTTGTTGGCTTGTGTTTTGTGTTTTTCGGGATGTTTTTTACGCTTACATGCGATAACAGCCCGTTTGTAGCCGGTTTAGGGCCCAAGGTCGACATCCTCGCGCCGGTAATTCATGAGATTCTGCCCGTTTCGGGGGATTACCTCAAAGAAAACACGTTCCGTTTTGAGGCGAGAGTCACCGATGATATTGGGGTTATGCGGGTAGAGATGTACTACCAGTATAACAAGACCAACAGCAAAAATTTCGGCTGGAGAATGGTCCCGATGAAACAGAAGCCGGGAACGCTTGATTGGTATTACGCGGACATAGACAGCGGAATAGAAGAATACAAGGCGGCCAAAAGGGAAGGGCGCGTTATAGTTAAAGATTCCTGGATTGATAGGAGACCGATTAATGACAACGGTCCGTTTTATATCTATATAAAGGCGTTCGACGGGGAAACCCGTATGCCGACTGAATCTGACCCGAACAGTTATAAGATCAAGATGGGACCGCCGGTTATTGCCCTGAATTCACCGAATCTGCCGGAAGAATTCTGGCTGACGACGCCCCAGGCGACTGATGGTTTAACTTATATTTGGGATGATGAGAAGCATCCTACGCCGGTCGTGTATGTAAGAAGCGATCTTCTGGGGACGGTCAACGATGTGCAGGGGGTAAAGGGAGGGTATCCGGAAATAAAGTTCTGGGATATCAGCAAAGGCCAGACGGAAGATACCGCTCAATGGATAAAGTTCGACGAATACAACATTGAAGGTTGGGAAAGGCGCGTAGACCCTCCGGGACTGGGGGGATCGGAGTTTATCCGGTTCAAACTGGGTATGTTTGAACGCGATCTCAACGGGAAACTGCCCCCATTAGAGTCGCGGACGCCGTTGCCGCCGGGGGAAACGTATAGATTCCGGATTAGAGCCAGCGACATTGGCGAAACCGGCACCGGGAAGAATCAAATGACAAGTTACTTCCCGGCGTTGGGCTACCCTCCGGGGCAAGTTTGTATAGAGGCGAGCGAAGGCCCGGCGGTGGTTGATTTCTTCCTTGACCGAGCGACAAAAGCCCCCCCGTATACTGCGGCGAATTCGCCATTTGACCCGTATACTGATGGAAACGATTTTATAAATGTGCCGCCGAATAGGGATATTCACCGGGGCGAGGATGAGAAAGATCCTTATAAACTTGCCTACGGACAGACCACTAAAGCGGATGAATATATTACGGTGCATAAGCCGTTTGTGTTTGAAGCGCGCGCGAGCCATTCAACGGGCATCAGACGCGCGGACCTGGTGGTGACCAATTTAACCCCCGGATCAACCGAAGTAGTCTTTCTGGAATGGAATGCCCAATTGAGCAAACCGCTCGATCCGAAATATCCCGCTTATGTGCAGACTGACTATAACACGACAGATGCTACTCCCAACAAAGAAAGCGATCCCCGCTGGGTAGACAGCAGGGGGTCTCTGAGACGGCAATACCTGTTCATGAGTTCGGTAATCACGATGCACGCGACGGATGCCTCGCAAACAACATGGCAAAGCAATCCTCTTGACGTAGTGGACTATAAAGGAGAGAAAACCGGCGCCAAGTTTACGTTTAAGGGAAATACCGACTACGAAATTACCGTGCGGGTATGGGAAAGGGCGGTTGAGGACAGGATTTTCAAGGATGGAAAAGAGCAGGATAACTTTGAACTCTGCGTCCAGAAGCCTTTTACGATACGGATACTGGACACGCCGCCGGTCATTAAAATTACCCAGCTTAAGAATTCTGAATTGAAAAGCGCGGAAGAGGAAAAGGTTACTATTAACGGAGTGCCGAACACGACGCAGTATGTAGTGAACGGCGTATTTGCGTTTAACGCGCTGATCACCGACAACTACGGCGTTGATGAAAGCCGGTGGTGGCTGGTGGAACGCGGTATTGACTTTGACAGTACTATCAAAGCCGCTCAAGTCTGGAAGAACCCGGACGGAACGCTTTATCATCTTGTAGAAGCTGATGAATTGGCGCGCGCCGGTGTTAGGGCCACGGGATACGGCAGAACAGAATTAAGACCGCCCAACGACAAGGATCCCAGTCCGAAGCCCGTCGGTACGCTCATTGACACCCGCGGCAACGCCCCCAACGGCGTCTTCAATAAAACCACCGGTAAATTCGATACCACAAAAATTCCCAATGGCGATTATACCCTGTACGTCATGGCGCAGGGCCGCGCGGAAGTACCGGCGACTGAAAAAGTGTATGTAAGAGTTGACCAGGAGGAGGACCTCCCCAAGGTAAAGGTTACCTATCCCGCGGACGGCTCGAAGGTACGCACACTGGCAAACCTGGATGGACAGGCGACCGATGACGATGGCATCGGAAAATATATAATTAAATATAATAGCAATCTCGATACTAACGGTAACGCGATAAGTACTTCGCCCACATGGGATGAGATCGCGGAAAAAACGTTCTCGGGTAACGACATCAGCCCGACAAAGGATCTGATCGCTCAACTCGGAACCATAACCAAACTGCAAAGCGACGGGGAAAAAGAACTGCTGATTATCGTGTATGACGCTCCGGCCGCAAAACTGAATTATTCCGAGGACAGAAGCCGCGAGGCGGTTCAATACTGGGATGAGAACACAAAAGAATATGGGAAAAGGCTGAAATTTATCCGTGATAATACCCCGCCGGTCATTGAAGTTACCACCACTCCGAAACCCTATATTTTCAGTGATACTTTTGAACTGGAAGGGACGGTCACCGAACTCTACCTGGACAATATCTATAAGCCCGGAACCAACACCGCTGAAGTCCCGATGGTGATCAAATGGAAAATGGCCCTTGATGACACGGGAAAATCCCAGACAGGGTATATTACGCTCGAAAAAGCGTCCAATTTTGACATGACTAAGCCCGTATATACCTGGAGACTGAAGGACAAAGATCTTGGCGCGCTTCGCGAGCTTCCGGAAATTACCAATGGCGTTATAAATAACGCTGTAAAAGTACAAGCGTGGTTGGACTTTACCAAAGTTATTGATGGACGCCGCAGTATTGAGTTTGAAGCGCAGGATGAGGCGGGGAACGTTGGTTCGGCCTCGGTACAGTTTGTCAAAGACAATACCCCGCCGGATGTTACTTTCACTTCTATTAACGCGGATGGATCCGGCAGAATTACCCATCCCGATACCCCGGCGCTGGAAGGTTCCTTCTACGATGAATTGAGCAGCCTTGGTTTTGAGAAGGATACAAATAATGCAAATAAATACTTCTATATGTACCGTATTTACCCAGTGGGCACTGATTCAACCGCGCTGGCGACTCTGGCTTGGGACAAAGACTACTTTACCGCCGCGAATCCGGGCCAGAACGCGATCTGGAAGATTCCTTTGGCCGGAACCGGCAGTCCCAATCATTTCTGGTGGAATCAGAATGAAATTCCTGACGGCGAATGGATACTGGAAATATATGTTGCCGACCGGCTCAATAACGGAGTGATCTACGGAACCCTCCCCACCGATGCCCAGGCTCCTTTGTTCAACGTCAAAGAACCCGTTGGAACCCCCGACAAATTCAAACACGCCGCGGTTTCCTTCTATGTAGACCGGAAAGCCCCGGACCTGATAGTAGAGGGTGATCCACTGATAAAAGCTCAAGAGGACACCATTTACGGCGGCCCCAGATACCATGATCCGCTGTTCCTTGCGGACGGTCAGCCGGCGTTTAGTTTGAATGGAACAGTTTTCGATGGTGACTTTGAACGACTGACCATTAACATTACGGATACTGCTCATAAGGATCCTGCTAATCCAAGTGCTCCTGAAGCTGCCCATCCCATCAATGTTACGTTGAAAAGATCGGCTGCTGGTACTTTTGATGTGTCCACCTCTCTATATACCTGGTTGTGGAAGCTCGACAAGGCTGATTTTATAAAACTGGCCGACGGAAAGCATACTATAACCATTACCGCGTCTGACAATAGCGGCGCTGTCACTCCCTATGGCAAAGCAGTAAAATCGACAAAAGAAACATTTACCTTTATCAAAGATACTGAAGCGCCCAAGGTGACCTTAACCAACGTCACCAAGCAGGTGATAAGCAGGGAACTGTGGGAAAAACCGGCCAATGATGCGAGCAAGGTAGCCGCTCTGAACAACATTTACAAGTTTATGGAGGATCCCATAATTCGGGGAACCATAGATGACAATAATTATGTTTCTCCCATTGGCCTTGATAAAATAACAGCGGCAGAGGCCAATGGTATAATCGCTCCCAGCGGTTCCACCGGCAAGTACTTCGTTGAATACACTATTTATCCCGCCAGTACATTAACCGGAAAAAACAGCGATTATGCTTCATGGACCAAAAAATTCCCGTTTGAGGACGGAACCAAGGAGAGCCAGAATTTTGAAATCAAACTTCCCCAGAGTATCTATCCCGACGGCATGTACTGGCTGGACATCAGAGTTTACGACCGGATAGGCAACTTTAACGACGGCAAAGGTGATACTAAAGATATTGGTATCTACAATGTTGCCTTTACCATAGACCGGACGCCTCCGTCGCTTACGATTACCGGAAAGCCGACTACCGTCCAAACGACTACCGGAGCGCCGGATAGTACTAAACTGTCAGTCAATCCGACCCATAATAACGCCTGGAGCAAGGTGTCGGAACTGGACCTGATCCTGCAAGGAACGGCGTCAGACCGGAACCTGCGGGGCCTGAAGATAAAGGTGGATAACGAGGCTGAAGTTACCCTTGATTTTGATGATGATAATACTTATGAAATTTGGAACTCAACATTCAGCGATACTCCCGCCCAGCCGCCCTCGGCCCTGCCCAGCGACCCGACGTCGAATCTTCAAACGTATAACTGGACATGGGATCTGAGGAAAGGCTTTATGGTTAACGATCCCACAGGAAGAACCCTCAAGGAATTCAACAACAGTCTTTTACTCGACGGATCGCATACCGTAACCATAACCGCCTACGACTTTGCCGGCAGAACGTCGGATCCCAAAACTTTCACCTTTGTCAAGGATACGACTCCGCCCACGGTGTCTTACGGCAGCATCCAGCAGGCAGGCGGAACGGTCATTAAAGACAATAATCCTGAACTGCGGGGTACGTTTAACGACATAAATTCCTACCTGGGCTTTATTAAGAGCACCGATACTGTCGGTGAGGCGTATTACTTTGAATACCGTATCGGCAGGCTTGCCCCCAACACGGCCGCGGGGCAGAACGCGGACACATGGCAAAAACTTCCGCTGGAGACCACCAATCTTACCTCCTCCAACTGGACTATCCCCCTGACCAATTACAAAGCCGATGGTAATTCTAACGATAATTACAAAAACACCTTCTGGCTCGGAGATGAAATTCCCGACGGCAACTGGTATCTGGAGATCAGAGTCAGCGACCGCGTGGGTAATGTCAGAACCATGGCAGGCGAAACCGGTCCTAATAAGAGGGTTGAGTTCTATGTAGACCGGAAGAAGCCGGATATTACTGTAACGGGTTATCCGAGAATAACAGCGCAAAATCCCGTTCCCATTTACAGCACCGACGTCTCACAATGGTACTCGCCTACTGAGGTAATTAAGCTGACGGGAACCGTCTTTGACGGCGACTTAAAAGACCTGAAGCTCGTGGTAAAGGATAAAGACGGCAACGTAATTTCCACCGTCCCCGGCCTGGATTTAACCGCGGCTTCCTCGGATCATTGGACAGCGTACAGGCCGGAAACTTCTACCTATACATGGGAGTGGACTCTCAACAGTAGTAACTACGTCAATGTCCCGCAGGAAACGAATACCATAGTCATTACCGCCACTGATAACAAGAACAATAGCAATGATCTGTGTGAGTATCGCTTTGTCAAGGATACCGAGGCGCCGGTCATATCGTTCACCAACATCACTCCCATAAGGATAACGCAGCTAGAGTGGAAGGAAGGGGCAACATTAGGCAAGACCCTCGCGGGAGAAAAAGCGTTGGAGAAGAAGCTGTATGGTGACAATACGACTTCCACGCCCAAACAAGGCATTACGACGCTGAGAGAAGAGGTTCCCGCGCTGCGGGGATCCTTCAAAGACAAGATTTCCTTTATTGGCGATAAGGAAATTACAACCGGCAGCAAGACATACTACTTCGAGTACCGTATTTACCAAAGGATAGAATTACTGCAAGACTCACATGAGACACATGACCTACAGAACTCGACGGGCTGGACACAATCCTCCGCCATAACAAAAGATACAACCGAGTATGAGTGGTCTATCCCCCTGTCCGGTTATGACGAAGGCATGTACTGGGTGGACATCCGCGTTGCCGACCGGATTGGCAACAGTACCGACGCCGCTACCGAATCCATATACGACCCCGACCATAACCCCAGCGGCAAAACAATCCGCAATATTGCCTTTACCATAGACCGGAACAAACCGGACTTGACGCTGGACAGTGTTCAGTATGGGACTCTCTTGCCCTATAAGCCTGCCAACACTACATGGAAATTCCTTGAGAAAACCAATGATACCATGAAGTCCCCATTTACCCTGTTGGGAACAATAACCGAAGGGAATCTGAGGGGCTTAAAGGTAGAGATTGAAGGCAAACATGACAAAATTAGTAATATTATAAAGAAAGATACTCTTGATGAATTGGTTGATGATACATCTGTTCGCCAATATTGGGTAAGTTATACCGCGAAGCAAACGTATAAATGGCAATGGGATTTCGAAATGCTCTTCTATAAGTACCTCATTGATGGCGATAACGATCCGGCCACACCCGATGTATTCTCCAACACACCCATATACTCAAGCGGCAGTACCATCGACACCAGCAGAACCAGGGACAATCCTGACTTCCTTGAAGACGGAACCTGGACGATAACTTTAACGGCCAACGACTTTGCCGGTAATGAGTCCACGCCGGTACGGTTCAAATTTACCAAGGATACCAAGGGGCCGAAGGTAACGCTGAACAACCTGGGATTGACCGATACGCTGATTGAGCCGGAGGGAGTCGCTGGTTACAACAATACGAAGAACAGCCATCTCTACAGCCGGATTGTAGATGTTAATAATCCGAAAATTACGGTATCCATTGTCGATGACTATTCCTATCTGGGCGAGGATCCCTCGGCGCCCGGAGGCCAGTACTTCTTTAAATATCGTATTAATCATAAGAACGCGACCGGCCCGATGAAGGAAGACCAATATGCTCTCGGTACGAACCCCAATACGGGTAAGGCGATAACCAAAGACCTTTCTCTGAAAGGCACTCATGATATGTTCTGGCCCCACGGCCTTATGGACGGTCTTCCCGACGGCGTGTATTGGCTGGAAATTGAGGTTATCGACCGCGTCGGCAATTCCACCACGGTAATCAGCGACAGCGACGGCAATACGCTGTCGGCGGTTATGTTTGTCGTTGACCGGAGAGTCCCCAAAATGACGCCGATGCCGTCGTACACAGTGCAAGAGCAGGTTACGCAAACACCCGGAAAAACTGACGGTCTGAATACGGTCTCCAACAAGCAAGGCACTAAAACCATTTACAGCAAAGCAGTCGGCGACACGGTATTTACCCTGAGCGGTAAAGTCTATGACGGCGACCTGAAATCGCTGCAGATAGTGCTGGTGAATGAGAATTTTAATGACGACGCGGTTAACCCCTATGGCGGGAAGATTCTCAAGGACTTGACCGGACAAAGCGGGCAAGGCACTGCGCCTGACGCGTGGGATAATACTACTACTGGTTGGGGTTCGTGGATTCCAAATATTCCCACAGGTTGTGAATATATCTGGTCCTATGTTCTGAGCAAGACGGACTATGATCCTGAGGGCGTCCAGACCGGAACTACCCTCATTACTCAGGGCGACAATACCATATATGTAATCACCAAAGACGACCGGGGCAACGAGAATGAATGGAAGTTTGAATTTGTCAAAGATACCGCCGCGCCCAAAGTGGATTACCAGAACATCAGGGATATTGTCATAGAGAAGCAATACTGGACAGCGGCTGATGGTACGCCCGAAGCGGCGACAAGAGAGCAGCGGCTGAATGACATTACCATGCTTGAAGGCGACGCTCCCGAAATTCGGGGAACCTTTGACGATCTCATTTCCCGCATTGGCTATCTGCCGTCAGTGCCTGCCAATACCACCGAGTACCCCGACGGGAAAGCCCGGTACTACTTTGAGTACCGGATTTACACCCCTGATCAGTTAAAGAACGATGCCAATCCGGATTCGGACCATCCAAACCCGGACTACATTAAATACTACTTTGACCCTGAGCCGAACAATACTCAGAACTGGACCATCCCGCTGACCAAATACCTGGACAAGAACAAAACTCAGCTTACCGACACCAAGCATTACAATAGTACTTTCTGGTCCACTACACCGGACAGCATTGTTGACGGCACTTATTTACTGGACATCCGCGTTGCCGACCGGATCAATAATGAGAGAAAGGCAAATGTGATGGGCTCCGGTGATACAAAACAGTATAATGTCAAATACATTACCTTTACGGTTGACCGCGAAGCTCCGGTGCTGGTTAAGACGACTTATCCGGGCGGCGCTGCCGATCCTGCCGCCTATAAGGGTTACGACAAGCCCGCCAATAATACTAATGTCTATGATACCTACCGGCAGGCGTTTGTACTGAAAGGAAAAGTAAAAGAGCAGAACCTGCGGGGCATCAAGATACGGATAGACGAAGGCACCGGCGTGTGGACAGAAATTGACAATATTTATCCCACCCAGTTTAACGGTTTCACTTGGAAACCGCATACCAACGGGTCTGATGTCTATGAATATGAATGGGACAGCGCGAAATACTTCGCCTCCGGCGATACTCTCTTCCTTGAAGACGGAAAGCATACCATAACCATTACCGCGTATGACTTTGCCCGCAGAACGGATATTCAGCAGTACGACTTTACCAAGGATACCAAAGGGCCGAAGATCACGCTGAACAGCACCATTGAGAATGACACTATCCGGATTCAGGACGCAAGCGCCGTGCTTCGTATAGCGTTTGACGACGAATTCTCGCGGTTGGGCTTCTATAACAAAGATACACCTACCGTCAATAATGGAATCGAAAACGTCTATATGTACAGCATTTACCGCGTCAGCGGCGCTACGGGTACGGGCTTGAAATCAAGAAGTCTTGGTATCAATGATCCGAACAAGTCGCTGAATGCTAACATTTCCCTGACGGGTGACAACACTGAGGGATTCTGGCGTAACGCGGTGGACTCCGTTATCGACGGTCTTCCCGACGGCAAGTATACGCTGAAGATCTCGGTGAAAGACCGCGTCGGCAATGAAACTGTCGTCATCACTACCGATGACCGGGACCCGAACCACATAGTTACCACGCCGAGCATTACGCTCATCATTGACCGCAAGGATCCCAAGTTCTTTAAACTGGGCACTACAAATGCCACGCCGTCTAATGATATAGAGGGCATAGATAAGCCCACTAAGATATTCTTTAACGGCGATTACACCAAACCCGCTTATCCCAGTTCCAACCCCCTGCTCAACGAGCAGAATATTACCCTGAGCGGCAAAGTTCGTTCCGGCGACTTTAACAGACTGTCAATATGGGTAGAGAATGAGAATCCCACAGATTACCCGCCCATAAACCTCCTGAGGGGTGCTTCGACTGATCCGGATTATGCGTGGCTGGCAAGCGATACCACTTATTGGCTCCATTGGAGCGGCAGCGCGTGGGTTTCCGGTCTTGTTAACGGCGGCTGGGTTACCGGTATTCCGGAAAATTGTACCTATGAGTGGACATGGACTCTCAGCAAAGAGGATTTCGCGAAACTCGGCGATGGAAGAAACACCATAACCGTCACCGCGTATGACGACGGCTATGACGGTGATGTCACGAAAGGCAGAAAAGTTATAGCGATGTTTGACTTTACCAAAGATGCCAAGCCGCCCAAAGCGGAATTCTACAACATGAAGCCGGTGATCAAAATAGACAAGAATAACAATGCGTTTGAGGCAGTGTGGAACGAAACAACGGGAGAATTTGATTATAATAGTATACCCTTGTCTCAAGCACAGGGACTGTTAAGCGCGTATAACGGCTCAGGCGCCGCGATTATCGGCTCGTTTATAGACACCACTTCTACCATTGGCAAACAGGGCGGCGACGAGAACATCGGCGGAACTGACTACTACGGGTTCTATTACCGTATTTATGACGAAACCGTATTAAAAGCCGGCGCGATTGATTCAATCAACTGGAATGCGGCTCCCCAAAATGCCGCCACCGACTGGAAATTTATGAAATTGGGAACCGATCCCAATGCCGCTGATGCCGGGAAAACAACCAACCGGACCATGAACTGGAATGTTTCGCTGGCGGGTCTGGTCGGCGATGACAAACCCGACGGAACCTATTGGCTGGACATCCATGTTCAGGACAGCGCCGATAACCACCTGGAATTCAGGAATATTGCTTTTGTAGTGGACACGCGCCCGCCGACACTGGAAATACTCAATGTCAATAGTGTATCGCTTGACGCTGTTCCCGCTCCTACCAATATTTTCAATCTTACTAACAACGGCTTTGTCCTGGATGGAACAACCTTTGACGGCAACTTCTGGAAAGTGACGGTAAGGATAGACAATGAGGATGACACTAAACCCTGGACCAAAAAGGAATGGGTCGCAACGATAAATAAAGCCGTTACTCCTTATAAGTGGACATGGAATATAAGAGACGCGGATGATTTTGCTACACCCGGTACGGTGGAGCACGAGAATATCTTCGCTGCTATGTGCGCCGCAAAGGATGACGGACAGCATACGCTCTCCGTTACCGCCTATGACTCTGCCCGCAGAACAACGTACCGGCAATATGTGTTTATCATTGACACCAGAGCGCCGGTAGTGAAATTCTCCAGCTTTAAGGATGATACGCATAATATAAGCGCCAATAACACGATTACCGATCTTGAGAACCCGATAAGCGGTACCTTTACCGACAGTTGGTCCAACATTGGCTATCAGGTTGACCCGGCGGATACCGCAACTAACAAGAGATACTACTTTGAGTACCGGATTTACAGCGACAGCGACCGGAATAATCCGCCCAATACCTGGGCTATTGGCTATTTGACCGACCAGACATTCACCACCGCAAGCTGGAGTATCCCGCTGAAAGGCCCCGACAGCCATAAAGCGTTCTGGTACGGCCTGGAAGAAATTATGGACGGCGCGTATATTCTGGACATCAAAGTAAAAGACCGGCTGAACAATGGAGATATCGGCCTTAATCCCAACGGAACCCTCGTTAACTCCGCCGTTACCGACATTACTATCAGAAGGGTTGGGTTCATTGTAAACTGCAAGGCTCCTGAACTGTGGTGGGATAACGTAAGCCCCGCTACCGGCAAACTTAACACCCCCAACAGCGATACTCCCATTTTCAACGCGGCGACTTCTACGGATATTCTGTATGGAAGAGTCCGCGACGGCGACTTTACGAATAAGTTGACCTATAAGCTGGTCAAGGATTCAGCGCCCGGCACTAGCCTGGGTGACGGTGATGTTGTTGACCACGGAACTCTGAGTGCTTTGGATACAGTAAGTACGGGTATCAACGCTCATTCGTATGCCTGGACAATGAGATTCAACGAGATCTTCGCCATGTGTAACGCCGGTGACGGCAGATATACGCTGACCATTACCGCCGAAGATGATTCCGGCAAAAAGTCAACATTAGTGTTTAACTTCATTAAGGATACCTACGCGCCGGAGATTAAATTCACCAACATCGAGTTTGAGCAACCGGAGCATATAACTCAGGTTATATGGAAGAATGGAACCGATAAAGGTGACCAGACAGACGCGGAGTTTAAGGCAGCCAAGGCTAAACTGGATGAAATGCTCGGCAAGATTACCATGCTGCAGAGCAGACCTGCCGTGGTGTGGGGAACTATCAGCGACGTGAACGCTGTTTCCTCGCTCGGCGTTAAAAAGGTAACAGGCAGTGACACTGGTTATCAGCCCACTGGTTACGCCACTGTCGGCGCGGAAAACACGGCCAAACTCGGCCAATTCTACTTTGAATACCGTGTGTACGACAGCGCAACCTATGCCGCAGCCACCTACTCTGCTACTACTCCGTTGTGGAGAAGGTACTATCTGGGTGAAAATTCGCTGAGCAACGTAACCTTTAACATCGACATGAGCACAATTGGTTTGAACGGCGACGGAATTTACTGGATTGACGTTAAAGTTACCGACCGTATTAATAATGCCTCGTCTATTGACACGATTGCCTTTACGGTTGATCGGGCTAAACCGGTTATGACACCGAAACCGCCGACGGTAACACCCGCTAAAACCGCGAAGTATCCCCATAATGGTATCAATAATATCTTCACCGATTCCTTCAAACTGGAAGGAACAATCACCGAAGACAACTTCAAGCGCGTAACCATTACGGTTGATGGGCCTACTGCCGGATCTACCTTTGAGGAAACCGACTGTGCTACCTCTAACCCAACATCCGGAGTCTATAACTGGGTATGGGACCTCGCGGTTGCCAAACCGGGCCTCCCGCTGTTCAGCGCGCTCGACGAAGGGGCGTATACCATAACCATAAAGGCGTATGACTATGCCAACAGAGAAGATTCGATAGTGTATTCCTTTGTTCTGGACAAGACTCCGCCGGTAGTGGAATTCACCAACCTGAAACTCCCCGGAGAACAGAACTATCCGAAGTCGATTGAGGAAGAAGAAGCCGCGATCCGGCTGTCCTTTAACGACGCGCTGTCCAACATTGGCCAGTATAACGGTACTGGAGTCGACAACTTCTTTGAATACCGCATTTACCGCGATAACAATGGCGCCTATAACGCCGCAACTCCGGCATTTAAGCCAATCCCCTTTGCTGAAACTGACCCGAAGAAATCGGAGAACGCGGTCATTAGCCTGATGGCTGACAACACCGATGGTTTCTGGACTACATCGGACGGCATTCCCGACGGCGTGTATTGGCTGGAAGTCAAAGTGTACGACCGCGTCGGCAACCTGAGAAGTTACGCGAATGCCGCAAATTCCGCCACTTTTGTGGAAGAGCGGGTTAAATTTATCGTGAACCGCAAGGCTCCCGACCTGAAAGCGTACAAATCGGACGATTATCAGGGCGGTATTACCAATGGCAAGCCCACGAAGCCCATAACCTTCTACGGCAAGAGCACGTTCGATGCCGCGACTACCACTCCGGCCAATGCGGTGTTTACCCTGTACGGAAGCGTCCGCGACGGCGACCTGGATAAACTGAACATAACGCTGGTGGATTACCTCGGTAATACGATCGTTGACACGGACAAGCACGCGGGTACTCCGAGTGATTGGGTACAGTTTACTCCTGTTCCCCCCGCTCCCACTTCTCTTGCTTCCAACGCGAATGAGTATCTGTATACCTGGAAGTGGGACCTTACCGGGACGAACTTTATTGCTCTGTCGCAGGGATTGGCAACGATAACCGTAACCGCGACTGACACCGCAATTACCGACCCAAGTCGCGAGAAGAAGACGATAGCAACCTTTAGCTTTACCAAGGACACCGCTCCGCCGACTCCGGAATTCTACAACCTCGAGAAAAAGGCGCAAATACCCTACAGTATCTGGAATAACGGCCCTGGACTGGATGGCTTAAAAGACCTGATGAGTTCCTTCGGCGGCAGTGACCCGGCAATTCGGGGCGCGTTTGAGGATGTTTATTCACCGATTGGCTTTGCGATGGATACAACTACAGACGCTGTAACCGCTCAATACCCGAACGGCCAGTACTACTTTGAATACCGGATTTATCAGGAAGGCAGCCTGCAGAATAACAATTCCGTCGACTGGAAGAAATACTACCTGGGTAGTGAAACCCTGCGGACGGTAACATGGACGATTTACCTGACCAATAACGGAAATTCCGCTATTGCCGCCAGCAATAAAGGCACGATTCTGCCCGACGGCGTATATTGGATAGACATTAGAGTTTATGACCGCGGCAATAACGAATACAAGATAGAAACGATTGCCTTTACCGTTGACGCTCTGGACCCGGTACTGTCCTTTAACAAGACTACCGGTGTAACGCCCAGCAGCAGTATAAACGTCGCGAATAATATCTTAAATGTCTTTGACAAACCGTTTACGCTGAAGGGAACAGCCGCGGACGGTAACTTCCGCTGGCTGATAATAACCGTTGATGGAATCGAACAGGCAAACAACAACAGCTACGTTACGGGAACTCTCTCAACCACTCAGCCTACTGTTCCTGTTACTGTCGGTGGAGTTACGTATCAGGTCCCGAATTATAATTGGACATGGACTATACTCAATGATGTCTTCAACGACGACACCACTTACGCGGAAGGTGAAACGCATACGGTAACCATTACCGCCTACGATCTCGCCGGTAAGTCAGCGTACACGCAATTTACCTTTGTCAAGGATAAGACTCCGCCCGAAGTAAACTACAACAACCTCGACAAGACCACCGGCGGCGAAATCAAGGACGACATAGCGGTAATCCGCGGTTCGTTCACCGATGAAAACACCTTTATTGGCTCAACAAAGGGCGGCGCTAACACGGCCCAATACTCCTATAAGTACCGCATTTATCGTACGGACCTTGTCGGCAATGAAGGCGACGGCATAGACTCGAGCTGGCAGATCGTCTGGTTCGATGACAACGGGCTTAAGACCTCCAATTTCAACATCCCGCTGACCGGCGCTGCGGCGGTTAAACGCTTCTGGAATAACGCATCGACCAATATTGCCGATATTCCCGACGGCAACTGGTGGTTGGAAATCGAAGTTGCCGACAGAATCGGCAATACCACCACGCTTGCCCAAGAAGGCTGCAAGGTTGCGTTTACCGTAAACCGCAAGAACCCGATTCTTCACCTTGATAGTACTGTCCCCGGCGTGTTTGACGGCAAAGCCTTCTTCAGCAGCAGTACGGGTAAGGATGTGAACGGAAACTTCTTTACCCTGTCCGGAACGGTTACGGATGGCGACTATGAAAAACTGACCGTAAAGATAAACAGCGCGGCGGAAACCAACATAACCGGCGGAACGCCCACTTATAACAAGATAACCGGCGTAAGCACCGGCTGGTCATGGGGTCTTGCCTCTATTAACGACTCAGCCATTATACCGAAGGAAAATACCATAATCGTCACCGCGTATGATAAGGCCGGTAACAAAACTGCCCAAACGCTTAAATTTACCGTGGATATCTCCCCGCCGTGGGTAAAATACCACAACATTGACCCGGTGGTCATAACCAAGACTCAGTGGGACCTTCAGAACGAGACAACAACAGGATTAATGGCCAGAAGGACTTCGTTCAGCAGTTCGAGCGATGTGATTAAGGGCGCGTTTACAGACGATTTGTCCTTCATTGGCGGCGTGCAAGCAGAGGATCCCAACGACAGCAACAAACTCAAATACTACTTTGAATACCGGATTTACGGCGAAACGTTATTAACCACAACTATAAGTGAAAGCAGCCCGACGTTTAAGAAGATTTTCTTTAATATAGACCCGACCACCCAGACCGCGAACTGGGAAATCCCGCTGACCGACCTGGTTGGTCAGACGGACGGACCCTATTGGCTGGACATCCGCGTCGCTGACCGCAGTAATAACACCCAGAAGGTGAACGTCGACAACACTGCCAAGCCCGAAGAATCCTACATTGTCAACAATGTCGCCTTTGTGCTGGATATTGAGAAGCCGACGGTGTCGATTACTCCCAAGCCCGATAATATCTTCAAACTTTTCAGCGAGCTTACGCTGACCGGACAAGCCTTTGATGGTAACTTCCTCTATGTGTCAATCAAGGTGGATGGTTTTAAAGAACAACGCATCTACAGGGGACAAACTGGTATTACTTATGACAGCGTTGCCAAACAATACAACTGGACCTGGTCTATCCCGCAGAATAAAAACCCGTCAGATGCAACCGATCCCAATACCATTGTAGGCTTTGATCAACTCACCGAGGGACCGCATACGGTAACCGTTACCGCCTACGACAGCGCCGGCAAGGCCGAATACGCCACGTATCCCTTCTATAAAGATACCATTGGACCGGAGATAAAATACGGCAACATCGTCCCGGCCAGTGTTAAGACCAGCGCCACGACCATTGATGACAAGGGCGCCGCCGTGATAAGCGGTTCGTTCAACGACCTGTATTCCAAAATTGGCGGAACGCCTGAAAGTGACATTGTTGCCTATCCGGGTAAATCCGGCCAGTACTACTTTGAGTACCAAATTGGCAAGACCGGTTCCGCTGATCCGTCAGGCTGGGAGAGAGTCCACTATAAGGATGAACCGCTCCTGACCGCCAGTTGGACCATCCCGCTGACCGGCGCCAGTAGATTCTGGCCCGACCTGACCGCCATTCCTGACGGCGACGACTGGTGGGTGGCAATCAGAGTGTCTGACAGAAAGGGCAACTCAAGTACCAATAACGTTCTTAATACGCCCGCCAAAGTTCTGTTCAAGGTAAACCGGCAAGACCCGGTATTCCTGGATCCGAAACCGAGCGTTAGCGCGATTTACAAAGAACAGGCAGGAACCGGAACCGATCCCGCGATTACCGTGACCGGAAAAGTCCGCGACGGCGACTTTGACAGACTGACGGTTAAATTGGACACCGGAACGGAGACTGCTGTTACCACGACAAGCACCGGCGATGACGTAGCAACCGGTACCTGGTCATTTAACAGGACTATCCTCTCCAAATCGGAATTCAACGCCAGTACTTTCAGCGAGGGAGAGCATACCATACTTCTTACCGCGTATGACAAGGCCGGTAACAAAACTGAATTACCCCTGAAATTTGTCAAGGACACCAAAGCGCCGGTAATTAAGTTCAGCAACATCAACGAGGAAGTGATAACCAAAGCTACATGGGACGTCCCGGCAAACAGAGAAGCCGCGCTCAAGAAAATTACCACGATCAAGAGCACTCCGCCCGTACTGCGGGGAACCATCACCGACGAAACTTCCCCCATTGGCTTTACCGGAGCCTTGTACTATGAATACCGTATCTACAAGGTTGATACTTTAGTTAACACAACCGCCTGGGTTGACGCTTATGACGCCGGTACTCCCGCAAACAATAAGCCGGCATGGACACAAGTTTCGATACCGACCGAATCGTTGAAAACCTGGAGTTGGGAAATTGACATGGCCTCTCGCGACGACGGTATGTATTGGATAGATATGCGCGTTTCCGACCGCATTGACAACAACAGCGACGACACGTCCGCAACCAAGATACGCAATATCGCCTTTAGCGTTGACCGGACGCCTCCGGTTGTTACTCTGGATAAGTTTAAACATGATGGTGAAACGGCCCTGAATAAGATAAAGAAGGCGGCGTTTACCCTGAGCGGAACTTACAGCGATCTGAACTTTAAGAACCTGACCGCCAGTCTGGATGGCGGCGCTGAATTCGATCTTGTAGGCATACCTGGCGTAGGTGTAATCACCTATCCGCCGGCATCCGCCAGTTGGACATGGAACCTCGCGACGAGTATACCTCCGGGTAAAACCAACGCTATTTGGACTGATCTGACCGAGGGAAGCCATACGCTTACTGTTACCGCGTATGACTACGCCGGCCAGTCGGCATTTGTATCCTACACCTTTGTCAAGGATACCGAAGCGCCCATAGTGTCACCGAGCGCGACAGACCCGCTGAGTGAAATTACCGAGACTAACGCGGTAATTCGGGTATCAATTAACGACGCGCAGTCCCGCCTGGGTGAATACCAGTATAACGGCGCACAGGATATTGACACCGGCGCGGCGTACACCCCAGGCACAATACTGACCACCTTTAGCTACCGCATTTACCGCGCGACCGGGTCAGGCAGTACCTGGAAAACGGTCACATGGGACACGACGAGCAAGTCGGCAAGCCATACCATTTACCTGACCAGAACGAACAGCGATGGTTCGGCTAACGCCGCCTACGATAATCAGTTCTGGGGCGCTTACCGGCAAACTACCGCTAATAACACTACGAGCGGCGCTGGTAGCTCCGCCCGTGTGTTTACTCTTAATAACCATGGCTTGAAAACCAATGATGTGGTTCTTGTCAACACCACAAATGTAAGTGTTGGCGGCGATATTCGTTATGTGTATCGCCTTGATGAGAATAACTTTAAGTTGTTCTCAGACGCCGCGCTTAACACCGGTAATCCGGCTACTGGTACAACTGGTAATGTTTGGATTTCATTGCCCGAAATCCCCGACGGCGCATGGAAACTGGAAATCGTCGCGGGCGACCGTGTTGGCAATTACAACACCGCCGACAAAACCGCCGGCGGCACTGTCACCACGATTCCCTTTACCGTCAACCGGAAGAATCCGGCGATGTTGGTATTAAAGTCTGACGGTGACGCACAAACCTTCTATAGTAACCAAAGCCCCGACTCGCCAACCTCCAGCGGCAACTTGTTCACCCTCACCGGCGTGGTCACGGACGGCGACTTTACGCAGCCTGGCGGATTGCAGATTCTGCTCAACAACACTGCGGAAGCCTCCACTAAAATTACCTGGAACGCGGCTGGAGCGGCCGGAACCTATACCTACAACTGGGTTTGGAAGATCACCAAGAGCGACTTCGGCAACGATACCTACATCAAGCAGGGGCCGAATACCATAAGTATTATCGCCACTGACGATAAGGGCAGAACAACGACAAAAGACTATACCTTTATCAAGGATACCGCCCGACCGAAAGTACAGTACTACAACATCAACGAGGCGGCGATAATAGACAAGACATTGTGGGTGAATGGAACCAAGCCGGGCGCGAACGCGCCTGATGTAGCGGCGTTAAAGGTCAAACAAGACCTGATGAGCTCATTTGAAGGCTCAGAACCGGCTATTAACGGCTCATTTGAAGACGAGTGGTCCAATATTGGCATTAAGGTAGAAACTACCGGCCCACACACCGGCGAATACTACTTTGAGTACCGGATTTACAACGCAAACGTATTGGAGAATACATACAGCACCACCGGTTACCCGGATACCGATAATACTCCGGGGTGGGAAAAATTCTATTTAACCAAGACCCCGGCCAAAACCATGGTCTGGTCTTTCCCGCTGACCAAAGATAATACAGCCGTTTACGGTTCGAACATTCTTTCCGATGCCGTGTATTGGCTGGACATCCGCGCCGCCGACAGCGCCAACAACGTCTACAACATCAGAAACATTTCCTTTACGGTGGACACGCAGCCCCCGGTACTGGTGCTCAAGACTATCAATAGTGATGCTTTCCCCACTTCTCCCAATACTACTCCCGCTCCGTATAACATCTTTAATGATACGTTTACCCTGAGCGGAACTGCCCAGGACGGAAACTTCCGCGATGTGCAGATACAGTTTGACGGTAAAGCGGATTGGACTTTTGTCATTCCCAAGAACGTTACTACACCCGGAACCAATAACACCTATACCTGGACTCTGCAAACGACCACGATGTCATCAGCGGCAACCCCGGTCTCATGGGATATGCTCTTTAAGTCGGCTGGATTCGCCGAGGGAACGCATACGGTAACCATTACCGCCTACGACCTTGCCAAGAAACCGGCGACGCAAACCATTACCATTGTCAAGGATACCATTGCGCCGACCGTAAAAGCGAACAACACCAACCAGCCGATAACCGACGTTGAAGGTCCCGTGCTTCGCCTGTCCATTAACGATGATAATTCCAACCTGGGCGCCAGGAACGACCTCAACAGCGGCTATCAATACTTTACGTACAGAATTGGCAGTGTTGCCAATGCGGACTTTGTAATGCCGATGACGAACATGAACTTCTCGACGGAAACCGACCCGGGCAAAGCGGTGTCAGTTAACATCGAACTGTCCAGAAGCGGCAACTGGTGGCCGCCGACCGGCACTGCCGGCGCCGGCTCTACCCCCTCGTTAAAGGACCTTCCCGACGGCGACTATTGGCTGGAACTGACGGTAAAAGACAGAACCGGCAATACCAGAACCATAGCGGGTACAGCAGGCGACGATAAGCGGATTGCGTTTACCGTAAACCGGATGGCCCCGAAACTGACCGCGACCAAATCTGACCCGGGAAACACTCTCTCCTTCTACAATGTGGTAAGCGACCCCGTGTTCTACCTGTCAGGAAATGTCACGGACGGCGACTTATCCAGCCTGAAACTTGAAGTACGCAATGCCAATAACGTAGTGGTAAACAGCCAAATGGTAGGCGGAGTACCAATTCCGGGAGAAACCTGGACAACAAATTCGGATCATAACGCGTGGACTTCCGGTTATGGCGCGGACTTTACTGTGGACGCGACAAAATCTATATATGGCTGGAAATGGAATCTCTCCAAATCTTTCTTCGACACTATCCCTGATGGAAAGTATACGATAACCATTACCGCGCTCGATCGCAATGGCAAGCGCGATGATAATACAGAATTCTTCTTCATCAAGGATCAGAAGCCGCCCAAAGTGACTCACGGCACCATCCTCCCGTACGCGCTTACCAAAGAAAAATGGCAGGTATCCGCGAACCAGAACGATGAACTGAAGAAAATATCTTCTATTACCAGCGAGAAAGCCTCTATCCGCGGTACTTTTGACGACGATGTTTCCCCCATTGGTAATACAGGGGAAAAACAAATATTCTCGGGAACCATTACCGAGACACAGTACTACTTTGAGTACCGTATTTATAAGGAAGCCCATTTAATGGGAACCGCGTCGCCCGCCATGACAGATTTGTCGTACTGGCAGAGACTTCCATTGGGAACCGATCCGCTGAAATCTGTTGGATGGGAAATCCCCCTGTACACGAGCGCGGCTGAATATAAAGAAGTTTATGTTTTAGGCGTAAAACAGGCCGGTGATATTCCTGAAGGAATGTATTGGCTGGATATCCGCGTTAAGGACCGGGTTGGCAATGAAAGGAAGGACAATGATCTCGCTACTGATCCTGCTCCCCTTACCATTGTCAAGAACCTTGCCTTTACGGTAGACCGTGGACCGCCGGAGATTACTATAAACGCCTCGCCCGCCGATCCCCTCAGGGAGCCTCCCAGTCTGACTGGAATAGCCGAAGATCAGAACCTTTCTTATCTGACGGTTAAAGTGGCTGGCCCCACCGGCTTCCCCGTTGTTCCCGACAAGGGAGTAATACTGGATTCCAATATTTCGGTTATTTCCAAGAGCTGGACATATAATACCGCAAACGCCTGGACAGGCTTGATAAACGACAACAGCGGTAACAGTCACAACATCCCTGCCTTCGTTAGCTGGCCCGATGGACGGTATACCATAACCGTTACCGCCTATGACAGAAGCGACAGATCAACGCCCAAGACCTATACCTTTATCAAGGATACCCGCGCGCCCGCGGTGTCATTCAGCAACATCAATGACAAGCGGATAAACAATAGCGCGTGGAATAGCGGTAATCTTGACGGGAATAACGGGCCTAACACGACCATCTATAAAGAGCGGGGAACTATCGCGGATGAAACCGTAATACTCCGCGGTTCCTTCTATGATGAGTACTCCAAAGTGGGCAATGCTAGCTTAAAACAGATCCCCACCAACGGCGGCAAGTACTACTTTGAGTACCGTATTTATACTTCCAGCAGTTTAGCGACATGGGTTGGTTCAAATGATACTACTTCTCCCCCTGCCGCCGCGGCCACTACTAATCCCGGAGCGTGGACTAAGGTTGACATGGACGACGACGACCCGGGCCAGAACGTGATCTGGGCCATCCCGCTGAGAGGCAACGGCACTAACTATAGCGGAACCACCGCCCCCGGTATTCCTGACGGAACCTATTGGCTGGACATCCGCGTCGCTGATAGAACCGGCACGGTTGCTTCCGTTAACAATGTGGTCTTTACCGTAGACCGGAATCCCCCGTCGCTGACCGGAGCGCTCAACAATCTCAAGACCGGTACCGTTGCGCCCGACCTCGCCAAAGTAAACAACGTAGACGCCGACGGCAACAACGTCTATAGCTACGGCGACATACAGGATAACAGCAATCTGTTTAAGATTGCGGGACAGGCACAGGATGTAAGCTTTGATAAATTCACGCTTACCATGACCGCCAAACCCACCAACTCAGGTTATGTGCTGGATCCATTGGATCCGACTTCACCAAACCCGGCTAATGGGGCCGGCGAGGTACTGATAAGAAACTACGACTGGACTCTTAACGGGAATCTTTATCGGCTCAATGGTGGTGCAACCCGCCCCGACGGAGAGTATACGATAACCATTACCGCCCAGGACGCAAAGGAAAGAAGGGCAACCAAGTCGTTTACGTACCTCAGGGATACGACTCCGCCCAATGTGGCGTTCACTACCAATATGGCCAACACCATTCAGGACGCCGCTCCGCAGATACAGGGAACCTTTACCGACGCGACTTCCAACCTGGGCTATTCGCAAAGCGCTAATCAGTACTACTTTGAGTACGATATTCTCGCCAGTCCCGGTACTCCCAGTTACAAAACAAGAACTAATAGCACTTATGCCGCGAACAAAACCGCGAGCTGGGACATCCCGCTGTACGGCGGCAATCCTGGCAATTATGCTTTCTGGGACGGAAATAACGGCATTAAGGACGGCACATACTATCTGTACATAAGGATGTATGACCGCGCGGGTAATCCTGCCACAACAGTCAACGGCCAACCCTATACACCCTTTACCGTAGACCGGAATCCCCCGGTGGTGGATACGTATACGATAACTCCCGTTGCTAATCCTCCTGCCGAATATTCCAAGAATGGCACCGTCACCGCCGATGGAACCTCCACCGGCAACAAGATTTTCAATTACTGGTTTACCCTGTCAGGAAAAGCCACCGACGGCAACATGGACAAGGTAAAAATTAATTTCAATGGAAATAAGGAATACGTCGTAACGCCGACCGGTCCCAATCCTTCTACCGGTATCCAGTACGACTGGGAATGGACAGCCGACGCGACAAGCTTCGCCGCTCTGCCGGAAGGGGTGAACACGGTTACCATAACCGCCACCGACACCGCCAACAAGACCTCCGTTCCGAGAACGATTACCTTTGTCAAAGATACTCTTCCGCCCGCGCTGGAATTCAGCAACACCGGCACGCCGATTACCGACAGCAGCCCGAAGATTATCATGTCCATTAACGACGTTACATCCTACCTGGGCGATACCAGGGATCCGGCTGGTACCGGCCCCTACATCTTCAAGTACCGTATTGGCAGACAAGACGTTTATGATAACCCGCCCCTGCGCAATGTTTCGTTTGCCAACGATTCCAAGTCATGGACTACCGGCATACCGCTGAACAATGGCGGCTGGGGCCCGACGACAACAACCGGGATAATCCCCGACGGCGTCTATTGGCTGGAAATCACCGTTACCGACCGCGTGGGCAATACCGCCAAACGGGAAGGCACATCAGGCGCGACCGCGCGGGTTTCCTTTAGCATAAACCGCAGCGGCCCCGTGTTTGGTGTAACCCAAACCACCACCAGACCTGATAACTTCTACGGCACCCAGGCCAGTGATGTGTTTACCCTGGGGGGACCCATCACGGACGGCGACTTGAAACAAGTGAGAGTTATGATAAACACCACGAACAACGCCGACGGTACCCCGAACTTCTCCACCGGATATCAAGCCTTCAATCTTGATAACATTTCCACATCGGGCGCCTCGGGCTTTGTCCGCGAAACCGGCGTATATACCTTCTCGTTTGCTCTTACCAGCGCGCTGTATAATAACGTCGGTAACACCTATGCAGGCGGAGTCAAAGAAGGACCGAACACCATAAGATTATTCGCCACTGACGTTACCGGCACGATGAAGGAATGGGTATTCAAGGACAATCAGCCAATACTTACCTTTACCAGAGACACCGGTAAACCTTATCCGGTGTACTCCAACCTCAAGGGAATACCCATAACCGCGGCTGAGTGGAATGCTGAAGACGCGAAAAAGACACAGATAAGCTCATTCGCGACTCCCGAAGTTCGGGGTTCGTTTGAAGACCAGTGGTCTCCCATTGGCGCCTCGAAAGAAATAGGCACTACTGGTAATGCCGCCGGACACACGGGCGAGTACTACTTTGAGTACAAACTGTACAACAAGACCCAATTCCTGAACGCTGCCGGAAACGTAGCGCAGCCGGCCGTGACACGGTACTATTTGGGAGACAATACGACATCGAGCGAGAACTGGGTAATTTACCTGACCAACAATGGATTGTCTACCGGAACGACTTTGGCTGACGGAACCTATTGGCTGGACTTCGACGTTTCCGACCGGGCCGGTAACCAGAGAAATACCAATGACGTGGGTGTCAATCTTAATAATCCCAGCGCAAACCAATTTGTTGTCAAGAGCCTTGCCTTTGCCCTGGACACGAAGGACCCGTTGCTTAATATAACGTCGCCGAGTCTTACCAACGACAAGAACAAAGCCTACAGCGGCGCGTTTGAAATCAAGGGAACCGCCGAAGACGGAAACCTGAATGAGGTGGTGGTAACGGTAGACAACGGCACCGCGACCGTAAGCCTGGGGACGATAAAGGCGAGCGCCCTTACTGTTGGAACTACCCCCGGCAAGTATGATGTCTGGACACTGGTTGTCGGCCTGACATCGGACGCCAATTCATGGGCGACGAAGTTTGGCTCTCTCTCTGAGGGACCGCATACGATAACGGTAACCGCAAGCGATCTGGCCGGCAAAAAGACCGTTATGACCTACCCCTTCATCAAAGACAGCACCGGGCCGGAAGTGAAATTCAGCACCATTGGCAAAGCAACTGTGCTGAGCGGCGCTACGACCCTGAAAGACGCCGCCGCCAATGAGTTAACCGGTACGTTTACCGATACTTATTCCAATATTGCCAGCGCCACTTACGGTCTTTACCGTCAGGGCGACGCGGCAATCACGAATCCGACAACCCCAATAACTATTCCATCCGGTACGCTTGGGTCATACGGTTGGACTATTTCTCTGCCTGGTACTTTGATTGACGGCCAGTATTGGATAATAATCAAAGTTCTGGATTCGCTGGGCAATCCCAACTCCGACGCCTCCACGGCGTATACGTTCAAGATTGACCGGAAGGCTCCGGTGATCACGGTAAATACTCCGCCGTTTAAACTAATCTACAACAATAACGATACGTATATGACCTTTGGGGGAACGGTCACGGACGGCGACCTGACAGTCGGCTCCACCGCTTTGAACTATAAGGTGAACACTACTGCCGGTGCGGGCACCAACTTTGCGACAAATCCGCTGACGGCCAATAATACCGGCGCGTATACCTGGGACCTGGGTAATCTTACTCTGGGCTCCGGCGGCCTGAACCTGGGCGAAGGCAAGCATACCATCTACATTACCGCCACTGACGGCGCGAACAGAACGACCATTACGCCGTTTACCTTCACCTGGGATAAGACTGCGCCCAAAATTACCTTAAACAACATCAAGAATCAAAAAATATCCAACGATCTGTGGAATCTTACCGGTGGCAACACCCAAACGCAGTTGGATGCCGCGATCGCCAACATGACGACGCTGGGCGACAGCAGCAACCTGGTTCTGAGCATAGGATTTGTCGATACCCTTACCGCTGTTGGCAAACTGCAAACAACCGGCGCCAACAACGGTAAGTACACCTTTGACTACCGTATTTACCAGAAGGGCAACCTGAGCAACCCCGGCGCAATAGCGATGACGCAGGCTCCTTTAGGATCAGACCCCCTGACGACCCAAAGCTATACCATCCCGCTGACCGGCGCCAATGCCGCTGAAGGCGTGTATTGGCTGGACATCACGGTGGAAGACGCCGCGGGTAACCCGAACAGCACCGAAGTCGTGAATGTTGCCTATACCATTGACACGCAGAAGCCGGTGGTTGGAATAACTACGACCAAGCTCAACGACCCCGTTACCGATTCATTCCCGCTGGCGGGAACCCTTGTTGAAGCGAACCTCCGCAGAATGACGATAACGGTGGACGACACGGTGAGCGGCGCCGCGGTGGTAAAAGAACTGAAGGCGCCGATAACAACGGCGGGGAACTGGAGTGTGACAGCGGCCGAGTGGGCAAGTATCTTTGGCAACAAAGCCACCACCGGTCTGGCGCAGGGACTGCATACCATAACCGTCACCGCGACTGACTACTCCGGCAAGACGGATACCGCGACCTACACCTTTATCAAAGATACAACGCCGCCGGATGTAACCCTCACCAATCTGACAGTCACTACCGGCACTCCGTCGATTGAAGAACAGAACGCGAGTATTAAGCTGTCCATTTACGACGCTTATTCCAAAATTGGCTCGCTGGACACCGTCACTACCAGTTCGACCTATAACCAGTACTACTTTGAGTACCGTATCTATCCGAGCGCCGCCGGGAAAAACGGCTACACTTATCCCCCGACCCTGGGCTACACGAAATTCGCGTTTGGGGCCAGCGTCAATCCGGGTCAGTCGGTAACGCCGAACATTAACCTGACCGGCGCCAGTACCTTCTGGCCAAACACTCTGAGTCCGAACGAGCTTCCCGACGGTCTGTGGATACTGGACCTCATCGTTTACGACCGGGCCGGCAACAGCAAGACCATTACCGGAACAGAATTCAAAGTGAACCGGGTAGCGCCGGTGGTTACCATAACGCCGGCTATATCCACGCTGAGGACGACCTATAACGGCACGGATGTAAACAGCTTACCCGATCCGATAATTAACCTGACGGGTATATCGGTTAAGGACGGCGACCTGGTCTCGCTGACCATAAAAGTAGGCCAGGATAACCCGATAACCCTGCCCCTTAATAACGGGACGATGACGTATGCCGGGGCTACCAACGTATGGTCAGGGGCGTCATGGAGTATCTCCAAGGCGAACTTTAGAACCAACCTCCCCGATGGCTCCAATACCATAACCATTACGGCCACTGACGCGGGCGGCAGAACGAATATAGCGCAACTGCCCCCGGCTACCGGGAGTTCTCTGCCCACGGCAATGTATACCTTTAGCAAGGACCTGACTCCGCCCACTATCAACGTCACCAGCATGAAGGAGAAACAGATAACCAAGACAGACTGGGGCGCCAACGGGAATCCCGCGCTGCTGAGCGACGCCGGCGCGGTTACCGCGCATGGAGCTTCTATCAGCGGCACCATTAGTGACACGACTTCCAAAATTGGCCTGAACGCTCCCTATGGATTTGAGTACCGTATTTACCAGCAGAACGTGTTACAAACTTCACCGACAACGCCGGATAGCAGACCGGCCTATAAATTCCGCCCCTTCGCCGATACCGATCCGCTGACGATTACCAGCTTTAGCATCCCCCTGACCAACGTCAATACCGACGGGTTCTGGAGTCCGGTGGGTGATATTCCCGAAGGCGTGTATTGGCTGGACATTAAGGTTTCCGACCGGGTTGGTAATGAGCGAATCAAGGAGAACATAGCGTTTACGGTAGACTACGGAGCGCCGATCATCAGCGACATATCGCCGAATCCTGTTACCAGAAACTCCTATCCGCTGAACGGCTATATCAACGCCAACGGCGCTCTTACTCCGGCTCCGTTTATCTTCAATGATACGTTTACCCTGACGGGAACCGTCAATGAAATGAACATTGACAAAGCCGCCGGCGTGACAATTAAGATAAATGACACCACATACACCTATAGCCTCGGATCTCCCGCGCCGGGTACGAATCTCTATACCTGGACATGGAATGTCTCAAGTCCCGCGAATGGCATCACCCTGAACTGGAATAATATGGATGATGGGCAGTATACGGTAACCGTAGACGCTACCGACCTTGCCGGCAACAAAGCCATACCGAAATCGTACATCTTTATCAAAGATACCAAGCCGCCCGTGATCTCGTTGAACACCATCGAACCGAAGGTAGTAAACAGGAGCACATGGGCTAACGGCGTTAACGCTGAAAACACGTTGAAAGGTTTAAGTACTATTGAAACAAGCGGCAAAGTGTCAATCCGCGGCTCCTTCCAGGACGAGTATTCCCGCGTTGGCTACAAAGCTCCGGCCAATACACCGCCGACCACGCCGGTTGGCCCGTACGAGTTCTGGTACCGTATTTACAGCGCGAACAGATTAAACACCTCCGGTACCGGTGCGCTTTCCACCAACGTCACTGACGCGAACTGGTACACCTCGACTAACCCCATTCCGTTCCAACCGGTTACTATCACCAAGGGCGATCCGGCTGTGGACGACCCCGATCCGGGCAAAACCGTGAACGGCTGGATGATTGACCTGAGCCGCAGCAGTCCTGAGCAGGGTACTTATAAATACTGGGAAACGGTCGTGGACAAAGACGGGAATAATCTCGGTATACCCGACGGAACCTACTGGCTGGACATTAAGGTTACCGACCGGTCCGGTAATGAAACCGCCGACCTCAAGAACCCCCTGAAGAACGTGGTCTTTACCGTAGACCGCACAGCGCCGACCATTACGATGACAACAGAAACAATCAGGGACAAAGGCGCCTACGCCAAACCGGCCGCCGGCAGCGCCACGTTGATTGACGTGGCAGGAAACGCGAAAGATATCAACATCAGCAGTGTGACGATGACGGCTACGGTTTCGAAGGACAACCAAATAACGACGTTGACAACATTACCGGGTACTTTCAACGGAAACACCGGCAGAACGACTGACAGCAGCCGGATGACCACACAGACCTTTACCTGGACTGTTACCAACGACCAGTTTATCGCCCTTACCAGTGACGGCCTGTACACGATAACCTTTACCGCCACCGACACTTCGGGCAAAATAGCTACCAAGACGTATACCTTCACCAGAGATACCAAAGCGCCCGATATTAAGTACAACAACTTTACTCCGGGCAATAATATTACCGGGGACGATAATACCGACACGAAAAACGGCACCATTATCAAGGACGCGACCGCGGTGCTTAAAGGCTCGTTTATCGATGAGCTTTCCAATGTTGGCACGCGCGTTGGGACTACTACTAACTACACCTATCAGTGGCAGATTGGCGGCGGCAGTACAAACTATAATCCCAATTATACGTATCAAACAGCAACTATAGCCGGCGCGTTCTTGTCATACGGTTGGGAAATTTCCCTGAAAGACCTCACCGGTTTCTCGGCGGCGGCGAAGGGGCCGGACGGCTACCTTCTCGACGGCAAGTATTGGCTGAGGCTCATCGTTGCCGACGAACTGGGCAATTCAGTTACCACGAATCAGCTTTACTTTAGAATAGACCGCGGACCGCCCCAGTTGGCAATAACAACGCCGGATCCCGTAACCGCAAAGAGCAAAGTCTACGGCAAATCGTTTACGATCTCTGGAACCGCCTCGGATGGCAACCTTACCAGTGTGGCGTTAACGGTAGACAACGGCGCCTCGCCTCTCGATGTGGGATCACCCATAACGACGGCGTCTTCGAGCCTTAGCTGGTCAATAGCTGACACCGCCTGGGCGACAACCTTTAACTCTCTGGTTCAGGGAACGCATACGATCACCGCGACAGCGTCTGACAGTTCCGGTAACACCACAACCAAAACCTACACCTTCATTGTGGATACTCAGGCGCCCTCGATAATAGCCCTGAACACGACCATCACCGAACCGACAGCGGAGATTCGGGTATCCATAAGCGACGATTATACCGATGTTGGTTATGGCCCGGTCACGATAGGCACTGATCAAAACCAGTATTACTATCAGTACCGTATCTTTAAGACCTCGCCGCCCACCGCCGCCGAAACAGGCCCGGCATGGACGCAAGTGAAGCTCGGAACCAGTACGGGCAAAAATGTATCCAACAAGCCGATTAACCTGATGGGTACGGCTCCGGTGAGTACTTACTGGAGCGGAACGAATATTCCCGACGGCTCGTATATTCTCCAACTCAGAGTTTCCGACCAGTTGGGCAATGCCACACCCGTAGACAATACGGCTCCGTTCTACACCAATATTCCGTTTACGGTAAACCGCGGCGGCCCGGTGATTACTATGACCACGTCGCCGGGAGAAAAGTACGGCGGCGGCACAAACCCGACCTCGATTACCATGGCGGGAAAGGTCAGGGACGGAGACTTTAAGAACATAACTATTACCATAACCGGCCCGTCAGGCACTCCAGTAACAGTTTTCACCGGGACGGCCTCATCGCTTACAACCAATTCGGATGGTGACTATATTTTCTCACATACGGTGGACACTACAACAACACCGACTTTCGCCTCCATCGCCGATGGAACCAATGTCATAACCATTACCGCCACCGACGATGCCAACAATCCACCGTCAGAGGCGCAGGGTTCCATAAAGAAATTCACCTTTGTCAAGGATACCGGTCTGCCCAAAGCGCAATTCCTCAACATTAACGGGGGCGATAATGCGCAAATGACCAAGGCTGAGTGGGACGCGGACAACGCGAAGAAGAACAATGTCGGCTCGATTCAGGATTTAACCGGCCGGAAGATAACCGGTATATTTACCGATGATACTTCTTCCATTGCCACGACGTTCAGATACCGTGTTACCACCTATGCCAATGCGGCCGGCGCCATCCCGACGGATCTAACTCAGTGGTCGCAGGGATCAATACCCGGCGATCTGAGGACCAAGAACTGGGAAATCGGTCTGGCCGACAACCTGCAGGACGGCCCCTACTGGCTGGACATCCAGGTGCTCGACGGGCACGGTAACGAGTACAAAGCTACACAGATTGTCTTTGTACTCGACAAGACAAAGCCGACGGTGGTCATAAGTACGGTAAATGATACGACGATTACTTCGACGCTTTCCAATGTCTTCAAAGAACCGTTTACGCTGAAAGGGACCGCCAGTGACGGGAACCCCGGCAACCTGAAGGATGTTGTGATAAAAGTGGAAGGTTCTGCGGAGAATACCTGGACGACGATAAAACCGTCGCAGCTTACCGGTTCTAGCACTCCCCCAAGTGCCTGGTCATGGACTATCGGCGCGAGTCTCTTCGAGACTGATGGGCCGGGTACGGTTACCGTTACCGTTACCGACCTTTCCGGCAAGACGAATTACGAACAATACGCCTACATCAGGGATACGCTCGGGCCGAAAATAGAGACGTCCAGCATCACCGCTACCAATAATGCGGGCAACGCCGATTCTATTACAGCCGCTAACGCGTCGATTACCGGTACGTTCATCGATACATATTCCCGCATTGGTAAAGATACGATGACCGGCAATTTGCGCTACTTTGAGTACTTTATTACGAATGACAGCGCCGTTACACCGACAGACGGTCAGTACAAACAAATAGGGTTGTCGCCTGATCCGCTCGTATCCGCGAGCTGGACCGTCCCCCTGACCAATGTTGGCACCGCCAGCAACGCCAGCGACGGGATATGGCCGTTCAACGCTCCGAATTCAAAGAACCTTCCCGACGGCACGTATTTCCTGTTCATCAAAGTTACCGACCGTCTGGGCAATCCCAGTTCCAACAACAGCGCCAACATCAACAAGTACGCGTTCAAGCTGAACCGGACGGCCCCGGTGTTCTATAAGACCAATGGCACTGATCTGGGTTATGAGCCAACGCCCGTACTGCCTGCCAATGGCAGCCCCCTCATCATTAAGACCGCCAATACCGCCATTCAACTGAAAGGAATAATCTGGGATGGAGACCTGGTCACCACCGGCCCCAACGCCGTGGCGGTTAAGGTAAACGGCCAGACGATGGGCACTCTGGGAGGAACCGGATGGAACGCGACTACCAGCCGCTATACCTATCAGTGGGACCTGACCGGCGCGCAGTTTGGAGGCAGCAATGAGGGTCGCCCTGCCGGAAGTCCTGACGGACTCGCTGACGGAAAATATGATGTAGTCATCACCGCCGTTGACAGCACCTATGTCGCGGCGGTAACAGGGCCGCCGGCAGTAGCTGAAAAGGGCAACAAGACGGAAATAACGTATTCCTTTACCAAGGATACGACTAAGCCCATCGTACAATTCACCAACATCGCCACGGTGCAGATAACTCCGACCCAGTGGGGCACCGGCGCTTCTTCGACGACTCTGGATCCTCTGTTGGACAAGGTTGCCAAGACTGCCACCATTGAAACCACACCCTCCGTATTACGGGGAGCCATTGACGACGTAGGCGGCATTGGTTTCACGAAAGAAACAGGCACTACTGGTGATGCCGCCGGACACACGGGCGAGTACTACTTTGAGTACCGTCTCTACCAGAAGGGCAGCTTAACTGATAGCGGCTACCAGTCAAGCACGACCAACTGGACAAAGAAGTATATAGGCGCCAATCCGCTCACGACCATTAACTTTGAAATCCCGCTGACCGGCAACGACGGTATGTATTGGGTAGACATCAAAGTTTCCGACCGTGTCGAGAATATCCAAACGGTCATGAACAGCGCCTTTACGCTGGACCGGGCGAAACCGCAGCTGACCCTGGGCACAACGCCCGCCGCTCCCAATGTCTTCAAAACCGAGGTAGGCATTAACCTGACCGGAGGTGTTGTTGAAGGAAACCTGTGGAAGATGGGAATAAAGGTGGATGACAAAGCTGAAACTCCCTATGTGTATACATCGACGAGTAGCACCGGATTCTGGCGTATATTGACCGGGACCGATACATATACCTGGTCATGGAGTATGCCCAAAGACATGTTTGACCTTGCGCCGGCTGACGGGCCGCATACCATAACCCTCACGGTTTATGATTATGCCGGCAAGCAGGACTATAAGACCTACACCTATACCAAAGATACTACCGGACCGGTGATAACGCTGAACAACATTAACCTGGCCGGCACATCCGACGCCGCCAACCTGAGCAGTATTCAGGAAGCGGCCGCGGAGATTCGGGTGTCCTTTAACGACGAGTATTCCAACATTGGCTTATCCGCTCCGAGCTCCGGTACTTACACCGGCAGATACTCATTTAGCTACCGCATTGGTAATGCCACGTATCCTGGTACAGACGCGCAGACCAACCCGACCATGCAGACCTATTACTTCCCGTTGATACCCACAGTGGGCAAGTCGATGAACGCGAGCATCCCGATTGCCAACGCCCCTGTCAATATCTGGCCGCCCACATCCACTACTCCCGCCGGTACTCCCGCGCTGAACTATCTGCCCGACGGCGTGTATTGGCTGGAAATCCAGGTTACTGACCGCGCCAGCAATACCAGAACCAAAATCGGCCCGGTAAACACCGAAAACCCGGCGACACCGGAAAGCAATATGCTGACCAAGGTTTGGTTCAGGGTGAACCGGAGCGCTCCGAAACTGCTGAAAGGTATTGATGACGTTAATGCCGAATATACGGATAAAGAAGGCCGTATAGACAATTCCAACGAAAAAGACTTCTATAGTACCTTCGCCAACACCGCCCGCAATAATGTATTTAACCTGTCGGGACAAGTCGTTGACGGCGACTTTGACCGTCTGGTAATTACGATTAAGGACGGCGTCACCGGCCAAGTCACTTCCACTACTACGTACAACGCGAGTAACTGGACTACTAACACCAATACCGCTGTTGCCGGATCATTTACCACTACCGGTAACGATGTCACCGGCAACACTGCCGGTCCCTCCGCCCGTGTGTTTACTTTTGCTAACCACGGATTAGCCACCGGTGATCAAGTTACTATTACCGGTAACGGCACCGGGACTCGTTATGTGTATGTCATTGACGCTAATAGATTTAAGTTGTTCTCAGACACCGCGCTTACTACCGCTGCTCCGATTTCTACCGCAGTTAATAACGTTACCGTTACGGTTCCCAACTTCGCCTTTACTGCCACCGCGAATACCGGTGTCTATAAATGGAAATGGTCCTTTACACCGACGCTGTACGGCGGCCTGGGCGACGGAACCGGCCACACGGTAACGGTAACCGCCTATGACAGCCAGGGCACACCGGGCGTCATGAGCACCAAGACCTACACCTTTGCCAGAGATACCCAGCCGCCCAAGTTGAAAATCAGCAACATCCTGTGGGGCGATGAAACTACCCAGGTGGTTGACGGCAGGTATGAGGTTACCAAGGCGGAGTGGACTGCCGCGAACACTGTAGATAAACAGAAAGCTGAGCGGCAATACGCCAGTTCGTTTACCACGACGAAAGCGGTTATTATGGGCTCCTTTGAAGACGCGGTTTCCCCCATTGGCGGAACGGCCGACCACGCCCTCTTGCCCTTACCCAACGTACCCGACGGTAACGGGGTTGCCAAGACCGATCAGTACTACTTTGAGTACCGGATTTACACCGCGAGAGAATTGGCGAGCGCAAGTTACACCATGCCGCGCGAGAACTCGACATACCCGCAATGGATAAAACACCCCATAGGAGAAAGTCCGTCCAAGACAGTCCAATGGAACATCAACCTGTACAACTTCAACCTGTCGAATCAGGGGACGGGGTCAGGTCCGAACTTCATCTCCGGTGATATTCCCCAGGGCCAGTATTGGCTGGACATCCGCGTTAAGGACCGGTCCGATTTTGTCTTCCAGGTCTACAATATAGTGTTCACCGTAGCCACCCAGCCTGCCGAGCTTGTACTTGACCAGCCCACGCTGGCGCTGAACGGTACCGTCCGTAAGGACGCGTTTACCGTGTCGGGCTATGGCAGTGACCCCGTTGACATTAACCGCGTGACCATGATGATAGACGGCGTCCCTGAAGTTAAACACATGCCGTCAACTGTTGCTCCCAATACCGGAGCGTATAGCGCGGACGGCCAGTCGTATACCTTCTCATGGAATAATACCAACACGTACACAGGCACCGACGAGAACGGCAGCGCCGGCGCTACCGCAACCCTGCCGAAGTTTGGCACCTCATTTAACACTACCAACAACGTGGACAATACCGGCTCAGGCAACTCCGCGCGTGTGTTTACTTACGCTAACCATGGATTAACCACCGGTGACAAAGTTACTGTTGGCGACCTGGTTCGTTATGTGCATATGATTGACGCTAATACCTTTAAGTTGTTCTCGGATGTTGCGCGTACTGTCGGCGCTCCGGCTTCCGGTACGGCTGGTAACATTAATGTTAATACCGGACTGGCGCAGGGACCGCATGAGATATCCATTACCGCGAGGTCTACCAGCGGCATATCCGGTCCTAACAGCACCAAGAAAATCACCTTTACCAAAGATACCGAGCCGCCGCTTGTCACTTTCGGCAACATCGACGAAACCAAAACATTGACCAAGGCTCAGTGGAATACCCAGAGCGGCGGCAATACCTACACTCTGGCGGCGCTGAACACCCTGCTGGCAAACCTGAAGCCCAGCCAAATAGGCTCCAGCGGGGCGATCCAGGGTTCCTTCTACGACGTGAATAGCGACCTGGATCTGACCTTCCAGTACCGTATTTACAACTCCGCCACGTTGCAGAACAGGACTGACGACAATAATGCCACGCCCGCGACCCCGGTGTGGACATCGGTTCCCTTCCCTGAAGGAACGAAGAAGAACGCGGTCTGGAGCATCCCCCTGAACGGTCCCGCTCCTACCGGTTCTAATTACTGGCTCGAAGTGACGAAAGATGGGGTTGTCGTTCCCGGTATTCCTGACGGAACCTGGTGGCTGGACATCAAAGTTTCTGACAAGACCGGCAATACCGCGAGCTTCAGGAACATTGTCTTTACGGTAGACAAGGATGATCCGACGATTTCGATTGACTCGGTCAGCGAGCAGCCGAACACCAACAGTGTCACCGCCGCCAGTCCCTTTGTCTATGGCAAAACGAGCTCCGGCACGGTATTTACCCTGAACGGAACCGCCAACGATGTAAACCTGAGGACAGTGCAAGTTAAAGTCCGCAACGGAGACCGGTACATGACCACTGATACGGTAAGCGATACCGCTGAAGCCAATGGCAGTACTACCCGTAAGTGGAAGAAATCTTTCACCGCGACGGCCTTCACCGAACAAGGACCGGCGCTTCCGGCGGCGCCCTCGACGCAATTTTCGTTCAACAGCCTGCCTGATGGACAGTATACGGTAACCGCTACCGCTTCTGACGACTCAAAATCCGCTTCCGCGACCTATACCTTTATCAAAGATACTACCGCGCCTGAAGTGAAATTCCTCACCAACGCTGTCAACTTTGACAGTAACGCCATAAGCATCCAGGGTTCCGCGATCGACAAAGACAGTTGGGGCGGAATATACTCGATTTGGACCTACGTCGAAGAACAACTGATTATCGGCGGCGCCTGGACTGCGCGCTTCTCGGCGGGAGACGGTACCAATGCGGCAACATACACCGCGGCTGCCAGAAACTTTACCACTACCTCTAACGCTGCTACCGGCACCACACCGGGTAACTCCGCTCAGGTGTTTACTTATGAAAACCACGGATTATCTACCGGTGAGAAAGTTACGGTTGGCGGTAATACTCGTTATGTATACCGCGTTGACGCTAACAGATTTAAGTTGTTCTCGGATTACGATCTTACTGCCGCCGCTCCGGCTTCCTCCGGTACACAGCTTGCTCAGGTGAGCGTTACCACCATTGCCAAAGTATTCACCCTGCTTGACCGCGCCACGAGCCTGGAAGGATTGGGAAGCACCGTAACCTGGACAAAGGAAGTTGTCCCGACCGACTCAACCAGTTCTACCGCGCTGAAACTGCCCGAAGGGCGCTACCGGATTTTTGTCCGCGTAGTTGACCGCGCGACCCCGGCCAATGAGTTTACGAGCGATACGAAATACTTCACGATAGACACCGACAGACCGCTGATAAACCTCGACGCATCCCCGACCTTCGTCAACGGCAAGAACCATTTAAGCGGCCATCCCTTCTATAGAAAGGCATCACAGGGGGTAAACGGCATTAATCTCTATCCGAAAGATCCTAATGCTCTCACCAGTCCGGATACCGGCTATCCCGTTGTCCCCACCGCGGACGGCTTCTACATCACCGGCACGGCAATTTCCAAAACCGCCGGTATGCTCAGGGTAACCGCCACCCTCTCTCTGAATGGCGAAGACCTGATAACGGTCAGATATCCCCCGTATCCCACACCGGGCGACCCGTCACCGGCGTTCCTCGCTCCTGTGGAAAATCCCTGGAAGTGGGGACTCCTGATTCCGGCAACTTGGCCGGCCGGCAGCGCGACATGGGTGGAGAAAAACCCGCCGACATGGGCAGCCGGTTCTTTACAGCATGGTAAGACCTACACCGTCAACATAACGGCGTATTCCGGCAGCGAACGGGTCAATAACAAGACACGCGACTTTAACTACGATACTCAGGTTCCGACATCGACGGTTATTCTGCCGACGTGGAAGGAGCAGGTTACCGGCATGACTACCGTCCGGGGCGGCTCGGCTGATGACAACGCTATCAGCATGATAGAGTACAATATTGGCAAGACGGGCACCTGGACAAACGCCGCGCTGAACACCGATACTCCGGCCAAAAACTTCTCCGGCGGTCTGTACAGTTGGACCTACGATCTGAACGCGACCGTGAACGGCGAGTTTGTGAACGCGACCGAGTCTGACCCGGTTGATATCCTCAACAACGGCACCATTAATATTAACCCCAGAAGTAATATTTGGCGGCTGCCCTTCCAAATCAGGGCAACGGACAGCGCCGGTAACCAGGGTGTCAATACCGTTGATTTCAGCACCGGCAAATTCTCGCTTCCTGCTCCTAACGGCACCGGCGTAAACTACTTCATACTGCTTGACCCCGACGCGGATCAGCCCAAAGCCTCGATAACCTATCCCATGCCGGGCGACCACCTGGGCGGCAGGATACAGGTAACCGGTTCGGCGACTGACAATGACTTTATATGGGCCGTACTGGTGCGCGTTGCCAAGGGAACCAAAGAACAGCATGATCCGTGGTACACCAACGGTTATACGGTCAATGATCAAGGCTGGGGACTGGCGACTATTGTTGGCAGTCCGGGACCGTCGGTTATATGGAACTATCAGATTAACCGCAACAATCCCCTAGAGTTTAACCCGCCCACGGGCAAGACAGAGCAGTCGGTCTACATTGAGGTTATGCCGATTGATTCCAAGAAAATCAACATGGCTGATGGTATGTTTAACGGCACCACGCCGCCCTCATGGACAACGATACAGAACTATAACCCGGATACACAACATAAGCGGGGCAAAGACGGAATTGGCTGCGAATTTATTGTTGACACCAGTCTGCCGCAAGTTACCGATATGAAGATTCAGCGGTTAGTGACCTCTCCCGATACGTTTGAATCGCCGGGCGATGAATTAGTTGACAATATAAAGTCCTCGGGCACATTCAGGATTACCGCTACCGTATCCGGCAGTACGGGTCTGGGCAGAATACAGTGGCGCTCAACGCCGCTGACCAGCGGTAACTATGAAGTGATGATGGACGTGACTCAATCCCCCAACATCATAAATACGAGCGTTCCGGTGAGCGGGACGGGCGGGCCGCACACACAATGGGGCTATACGCTGACTATGCCGACCGGCAGGGTAACTGCAACTACAGGCTCCATCTCTAGGGGCAGGAAGTACATGATTGCCAATATGGGCACCACCGCCTCCACTAACTGGGGAACCGTTGGAATAGGTTCCGGCGGCGATCTCAGTACTGTTGCCGGCGCTGCTAATACTACCCTTGTCAAACAGTGGACCACCTTTGTCGCCAAAAGCACCACCAAACCCGACGGCACAGGGTGGGAATTGTATGCCGCCGAAGGGGGAACCCTACCTGCCGCGAATGTCGCTATTACCTATACCGGAGCGCAGGACCAGCGGTTCAACTACGGGATAACGATCACCGCCGTCTCTACGGTGCCGTTCCCGGTGACCGGTACATCAACGAGTCCGTCCAGCGGCAATATCTCGTTGGATATACAGGCGGAAGACAATCCTTCATCGGGAGCGCCGGCTCGTGTCCAGCAGAGCAGAACCATCCGGGCTGACAACTACTATCCCACCAGCGTCTACAACACGCCGAAAAATGTTTCTACCGTCAACCAGTCTGTCAGAGGAACAGCCTTTGACTATGACGTGGCAAAGAACTCCGGCCCCGTCTACGGCTTAGTTCCCACTGCCACCGGCAACAAAGCGCAAGTGTTGGTGTACTTTAGCAATACTGCGAAAACCACCTATTACAACCCCTACGGTGTTGCATGGACAATAGGAACCCACAACACAACCAGAACCGTCAAGGATGGCACAGGTCAGACAACCACAAACAACGGCCTGATTGAATTAAACCGTTATCCGAATATGGGTTCGTCGATGACCGCCAGCCCAAGCGCTCCGGCTGGTGTTACCCTGCGCCCGGCGGCATGTATCAACAAGACCGAAGGCACCGATATCGACCTTGACGGTTATGTCGAAGAATTCAACCCCGGCGACACACCAGGATCGTATGACTGGACCCTCTACTTTAACACCATGAGATTCGACGACGGTCCGCTTACCCTGCACTACATCGTCATTGACGAGGCGGGGAACGCTACCCATTACGAAGAGGAAATGTACATCCGTAACAAGCCGCCGATCATCAGCAATGTTAAGATCATGACCGACCTTAACTTTAGCCACGATGTTACCAGCGCGACTCAGCCTCAGGATAAGAACCCTGATGTAACGCCGCCCACCGGCGCGAGCCATACGTACAGTATGACAAATCAATTCCATAAGATAATTGACACGGACTTTACCGGGAAAAATTACCGGCTTTCGTTCGTCGTTAATACCACCGGCGGGAACGGCGGGACCAATGGCAATAGATTCCGCGTAAGCGCGATGACCCGCAGTCCGTCTACTACCACCACCATGACTAAAGATACTGTGTACTCCATCGCAACGGATGGCACAGATATCGACTGGGAATTGCTGGGAGCGCCCGCAGGTACTAAGGCGCTTCCGGATAGGGTAGGCGTAGTCTTTGTCTGTACCACTACGACCACCCTTACCGGAACTAGCAGGGTTTATAGTTATACGGTCAAAACCGGCAGAGTACAAACAGGAACAGCCACGCCTAACGCCGCTACCGGTCCTACCATGAGCTTCGGCGATCGCTGGGGTACTACTCAGGGCGCCACTACTACAACGGATAAGGATTTTGTTTACAGCGGCTCGACAGACACAACCCTCATACCGGACGCGACGAACAACACCGCCTTCTTCATGATAAAGGTATATGACACAACAACATCCGGCGCCGAAGCTGAACAGCAGTCAGACCTTATCATGGTGGGCATGAATCTCCAGAACCTGGATGGTACCGCCCCGACAACCAGGATACAACCGTTCTTCTATACCAGAACAAGCGAGAACTCGACCTACAACAGCGACGAAAAAGACAGCAACGGCGAATTTGTAAGAACCAGAGTTGAGCAGTTGAACGGCCACATCGAGCTTGAAGCCCAGGTAACCGGATCAAAATCTGCCAATTACACCAACGCCGGCTACACCGCCAACCTTCCCAAGGTTTCCGGACAGATCAGCGTCTGGGGTACGGTATCGGACAAGAACGTCATCCGCAGTCTCTGGGTGAATATGAGTACGGGCAATCCGGCATCCGCGGGCCTTCTTTTCGGCGGTGCGCCGGCTTCGGAAGCATTAAACAATCTGCAATACCAGCGTATAGCCTACTATCCTGATGCGGTCACGTCACTTTCATCTTCCGCTAACGCGGCCAATACCACCGCTCCCGCCGCCCAGCAATTGACTATGACTAACCATGGATTAACCACCGGTGATATAGTTACTGTTGGCGGTAATGCTCGTTATGTGTATGTCGTTGACGCTAATACCATTAAATTGTTTAACGATGCCAAGTTTACTGCCGCTAATCCGGCTTCTGGTACTGGTGGTAATGTTACCGTAGCTTTCTACAAACTGAGGGGAGTGGATCAATGGTCAGCCAACGGCTGGAGATGCGAAATACTGTCGTCCGATATTACCCAGAGCGGCAACGAGGTAAAGTACCGACTTGATATTGACACCGGCAGGCATACCGCCGTGGTAGCTCTGAATCAGGGCTTAAAGATCAGGGCGCGGGATGTGTACGATAATACTGAAGCGGCGGGCACTGTCCAGACAACCGGCACCGGTAACATTACCGGTACCGGTACCGGTTCGAGCAACCTGTACAACATGGACATCGTGCCGTACATCCACAGCATAAAGACCGTGCTCAGCAAGGCGTACAGTACGGAGCCGTCAGCCTTTAACCGTTCCGCCATGGGCAGATACCCGGTGGGTAACGGCCAGACCATTGTCATCAGGGGCTTTAACATCCTCAAGCTGACTAACGATAGCAATAACGGCGGTTTACCGGGCAGCGGCGGAGTAACCGCGACCCTGGGCGGCCTGCTCGGCGCGGCTCAAACCCTGAATGGCGTCAGTACAGCCGCTACGTCCTATTCCTTTGGAGTAGCCGCGGTTGACGACGAAGAGGATCAAAACGATGCCGAAGTAATTCGCTGGAGCAAGAAGAGCGCCAGCACGACCATTAAGAGCGCCAATGCCGATGTTGATGCCTCCGCCAATTCAGGCTGGCTGGAAGTCAAGGTAAGCGGAATTTACGCGGTCAACAACCACAATGACACCTCCGTATCGTACAACCAGGAGCCCAACAAGACGAACAACGATATGCTGGTCAACGACCGTTACCTGTACATCTGGAACACGGGGAGCATAACGCCTTACACTGCCGGAGGTACCCAAACCACTGGTAATATTGAGGATATAAACAACATCTATAACCCCTTTATGAGAATCAACAAGAACGGCGCCCGTTATTTAAGTTATGGACGTTACGGCGGCGCTCAAACAGGGCGGTTAAGGGTAAGCAGAAACAACGTGACCTATGATATTGGGTCCACATACTCGAACAGGACGATAAATACAACGATCGGTCTCAGCGGTCAAAGCCCGTCATTCTACGGGATGGCTTCCGATCAGAGCTCCAATGACACCAATAACAGAGGGTTCTTCATGGGCAGAAGCCTCGCCAATGGCACTGGTGATTACCCGTCCAGCAATGACCAATTAAGCACCAACGCGCAAGGCGCCGCTGAAAGGATTACCCCGGCTCCCACTATTCTGATCAGGAATCTGGCGGGCGCCCTCTCTACCCGTATTAAAATTCCGCGCATCGTCGTTCAGGGTACCAATCGTAATGCCGCCAATGCTGGTTATCCCAACAGAACGGACGCTTTTGCCGACCGGGTTTTCATCAGCTATTATGATGACGAACTGAAGACGCTTAATGCGGTATACGGTACTGTTGGCGCCTTAGATGTGTACAATATTGCCACTACCACCGGTAGTAACGCTGCCGGCGCGATGGGTAACAGTAATTCCGTGGCGGACATAGTGGCGAGCGACAGAGCCGCGTCGGCGCCCTTAACTACCAACCGGGGCAGTATATACAACGCCGCCGGTTTGTTGAGCAACGGCAGGCCGGTTCTTGCCTGGTATGACAATACCAACCGGAAATTGCTCTTGTCCTGGGGCAACACTACGCCGACAACGACTACTCACAACGCTTCGACAAGCTGGGTAAAGAATGTTGAAACAGGAACAGGGCAGTATACTCTGAACAACCACGGTTTTACTAGCGGGAATATTGGCAGCTACTATTGGGCGAGTGCAACCAATGCGAACAACAATGCGACGAACGACACTGCGAGTACTGTGAACATGGCAAAGGTTTATCTGACCGGCAGAAGCAGCAATGATACCTTTACGTTGAGTACTGCAAACACCACCGGTGAGAGTATGAATCTGGGCAGTCCTTATTACATTGCTAGTACTTATTATTCCCTTACCACTACTACGGGTACAAGTAATGATGGCCCCGTTGGCAACTCAACATACTATACTCTCAACGCGAATGGACAGACTAATCTTCAGCAAGGTGATGTTGTCCTCGTTGTGTACAATGGCGACAAAGTAACAGGTAATAATGCTACGAATGGAGTATGGTATGTAAGGTACGCAGGTGGTACCAATAACGCTACTATTAAACTTACATACAGTAGTAATTCTACTAACGCTACTAGATTTGTCCTTCAAGCTGCTGGTAATACTGCTATTACCGGTAATGATCTGCTGAACGTCCGTATATACCCCCTCACCACCAATAATGGCACGAGTGTTCTGAGATCCGCGACGTATTCAACCAGCGGTGGTACCAATTATTGGCAGCTTAACGCCAAGACCATTGACACCAACAGGGGCGCCCACGTAGACATGGCGGTAGACGGAGACGATAACATCCACCTGGCGTACTTTGACGTCAGCAACGGCGGACTGTGGTATGCCCTTATTCCCGCCAGCAGTGGTACACCAAACGTCTCCGCTGTTAAGCCGGTAAGGGTAGACACCTACCTGTCCGCGGGAACCAAGATCATGATCAACGTGCGGTCGGAATCACGGCGCACCAGCGCGACCAATGCGACCATGAAAACCGTATGGGTGCCGTACATTACCTACGCCCACGGCTCGTTCCCGGAAACCACCCATTCGGCGCGCGTCGCCTGGCGGTTAGATTACAGCAGCGATCAGCCGCTTGCGAGTATGGACTCCAGCAACAAGTTCCAGCGCACCTGGGAAGTTATGACCGTACCCGCCGGCGCGGTACCGAAACTCGAAGAATTTATCTGCAACGGCGTACCGGCCAATCACCAAATCGCTGGGACGGGAAATGTGGGTGAGGACGGCTGGCGCGATCCGCCCAGCGGCCTAACCAGAGACTCGCAATACCTCAATAACACCGTTATTGTTGGTTACTCAACCGAAGACCACTACGAAGGCGCGATCCTCAAAGGCAACATCAAGGTCTGGGACTGGCAGTAACGCAATCCGTCCCGGTCACTGAGTGTGTCGAGTGACCGGGAAGCGATGAGAAGCAAGCAGGCGGGGCGAAAGCCCCGCTTGTTTTTTTCTTGGGGGTGGAACACGGAAAATGATTTATTTAAGAATTTTTACCACGGAGTTTCACGGAGGAATAAAAGATTTTCGTACCAAAACTCCGTGAAACTCCGTGGTTATATTCTTCTTAAGTTTATGATGTTACGCCTGACACCGAGTTATCTGTTAATTGTTATTTGATACCTGGTACAGCGTTTTTACTTTTTCAGGATCAAGTTCGGTAGCGGAAATAACCGTCTCAATAGGAAGCCCCAGTTTGACCATGTTCTGCGCGATGCTAAACGCTTTGTGTTGCTCGCCGTCGGCTTCCCATTGGGCAGCCAATCCTGTTTCTATAAAAACCCTGTCAAGTTTTGATATATGTTTCATTTCTATTGCCTCTTTGATCATTCTGGCAGCATATCCTGTTTCTATAAAAATCTTGTCAAGTTTTGACATATTACCCATTTCTATTGCCTCCTGTATTGCCGCGGGATTGGCATGCAGTATCGCGTTCTAATATGCCGCTATGCGCGCCGCCTTCCCTTGCCGGTTTATTTCTGTGCCTACCTGCGTAATCGCCGCGTATCCCAGTTCTTTGCTCAAGTTTTTCAGCCACAAATTTTCTTCCGCGGATAATCGGCGGCTGTCGATTATCTGTATCGGCAGTATGTCACCGTTTATAGTATATATCCCCGATCCGGTTTCCGCAACTGAATAATTACGCTCGTTTTTTAAATGGTCAAGCAGTTTCTGCGGGTAATGGCTTTCGATAAAAGACACCGTCAGACTTGTTATGGGAACCCGCTGAAATGAAGCGTACAGACAGGCATAGCCGTAGACCTTGTAAAAATCGGCTACGGATATATAATCATCGGGGCTTTTATATTCCAGCAAATTCCATTCCCGGAATATAACGGCGATGTTTTTCTTAATAACAACGTCTTTTACCTTTTTGATGACCACGCAGTCTATCCGTAACGGCTCAGAAGTAAGCTGGTATTCGGGATGGAATTCCAGCACGTCCTGATACTCCTGTAACTCCATTTGCAGGGCTTCCACAAAGGCGGGGTGCCATGGAATTCTTTCTTCATCAAGCTCATCATGTTCTGTTTCCATGCACTATATAGGGCACAAAGTGGCGTTTTGCATTAGTGTTTTTGAAAAAAAGTGAAAAAAAATGACGCTTTTTTACACTAAGACACAAAAGTACAAAGATCACGGAGGGGGCGGGGGAGAAATTAACTATTTCGTAAATTAATAATAGGTTCAAGATTCCTGACTTTTTTTACAACATTAATACAAAAATTAACATCATCTTCTTTTGTTTCATATCTGTATGGATAACGTATATCATTGGCAAATTTATTAAGAAAATCACATTCGGTCTTGATGTTAATAAAACAATTATCTTGCTCAATACAAATACTATTAAGATAAGATAAATTATGTGTCTTTTCAGGAACAATATCTTTATATTCCAAATATCCTTTAAGATATTTTTCAACCGCTTGCGCGCAATGATAACAAATAATTTCATTATGTTTACGAAATGCCTGATTTAATATTTCCGCGGAATCAAAATCATCATCTGCTATTTTTATCCACTCCATTACATCTTCAATATTCATATATTACTTTTCCTTTTTGAAATATTGTTTTTTCAAATCTATTCTTTGTTTTCCGTATGTTAAAATCACTTTCCGCATTTAAAAGTAAATCAATAAAAAAAATCTTTTTATCACCTAAATCACCAATTATTTTTGCATATAATTCTGAAAAATTACCGATATTATCCGGAGTTACAACATAAATATCTATATCACTTTTTTCTGTTGGGTTACCGTAAGCATAGGAACCAAAAAGATAAATATATCTGGCAGGTACAAATTTGAGAATAGATTCTTTTATATTACCTATTTTTTCCGCAAAAACATCCATATTTTTAATATATACGATAGATGTTATTTGTCAAGCATTTCTTTTTTAGCGACAGGCTCAGGGGCCGCCGAGAAAGCGGGAGTGGTATGAAGGCGGAGAAGAATTTTCACCACGAAGTACACGGAGGGGAGAGGAAGAACAAATAACAGGTAACAAAAGTAAGTCAACGCCCGGCGCACATAGCGCCTGACACCGAGTTATCTGTTAATTGTTATTTGATACAGTGAAAAAAATGAGGGCGTTTACCGGCTTAAAACTCCCGCGGCACAAAATCTTCCGGTATTTCCAGCTTCATCGTGTCACCGGATTGAACCAGCGCATAGAAGCCCGCCTCAACTACCGCTTTTTTTTCCGCGTCCCCGAATATCGCGCCCGCTATGGCTCCCCGTATTATGCGCGTATCGCGGCGTTTGCTCCGGTATTCTTTCAGTATCTCCAGCCGTTTGATGTGGTGTTCAATGTCTTTTATGCGTACTGTTGCCTTTACTTCTATCGCCATAATGAAGTCGTCATTTTCCAGCAGAATGTCCACTTGCGCGAGGATTTTATCGCTGCTAATATCACGGATTTTATAACCGCCTTCCGCGGCGGCGCTAAAATGATACCCTAATTCGTTAAACCGTTTATGAATAGCGGGAGCGACCAGATGCTCCGCCAATTCGCCGAACCGGTTACTCAACTCGCCGATCTTCCGGTCAGTTTCCTTCATTTGAAGGTTGACCTGTTCGGCGCTTTCCCTCATAATCTTCTCAGTTTCCTTCCGTTGTTCCTCCATCCTCCGATCCGATTCCTGAAACATTGCCCACACTTTTTCAAAAGTGAGGCCCTCGCCGGTAGGGGGCGGTCTGCCGATTGTTGTCGTTTCCATAAGAAACTCCTTGCAATTAATATGAGTATAGCATTTCCAATGCTCTCTATATATAGGGCGCAAAGCGGCGTTTTGCATTAGTCTTTTTGAAAAAAAAGTAAAAAAAATGACGCTTTTTGTTCATACTAAGACACAAAGGCACAACTAAGGCAAAACGCGGCTTTTCAGCGGGGCATACTTGATTATTCTTCAATACCGCCTTATTTTCTATAGTAGGAAGGGCGTATGATAAACAGGCGAAAACTGCGGAAATTTCTGGTAACCCTTGCCGTTATCGGCGTTGTTCTGCTGATGGTTTGTATGGGGTTTTTTTTCTATTTTTGGCCGCGGCCTGTCTGGATAATAGAGGACCAGTATGTCAAGGCGTGGGAAAAGGTAATCGCCGCTTCCCCATCCCCCCTGCCGAAGGCGAAAATAATACCGGTGTCCGCCGCGAAATCCCGCCTGTCCCGTTCCTGGTATGGGTACCGGATTGATTCAAAGTATGCCCCCCCGGTCACCACTGAAGATCAAGGCCCGATTCGCGTGTACCGTGAATTCAGGTCGAAAACCTATGGGGATGCCCTGCCGCTGGCCCTGGATCCCTGGCTGGTGTTCCGCAAGTTTACGTCCCCGCCCTTAACCAGGCAGGAAGCGGAAAACGGTTCCGGGGGAAACGACCTTATCCTGTTGGCCGGAGGCGACCGCGCGGCGGTTCTGGCTTGGGCCGCCCAGCTTGTGCAGGAGACCCCCGGTGTTTTTTCCCAGGATGAAACGGTCTGGGAGCAGGCGGAAACGCGGCTTCTGATGGGAAACTTCTTCCAGCGCGGGGCGATGACCTACGGTTGGAACGAATTGTGGCCTCGTTTGCTGGGCAATGGTGAAGACGTGAGGATGTACGCCCCCTTAAGCCGGATTCGGCAGATGCCGACACACCAAACCAACAATCTGGAAGCTGACGTTTTTCCCGGACGGCGGAACTGGAACGCGTTTGGGTTTCAAACGGACATTCTGTGGGCGGTTCCCTATGGAGACGGAGACTGGAAAAACCGTGAAAGACTCAGACCGGTCGAAACCTGGCTCCGCAGCGCCGAATTCCAAACCCTGCTTGCCGACACCCTGGGCTGGCTTTCCGCCCACCCGGAATCTCCCCCGTATAACCCCGTTTCCGGCAGCGCGAGAATATATTACCTGACTGCTTCCTACCTGTGGACACTCCGAAGTGACTGATACAACGCCATAAATTCAAAAATTTTTACCACGGGGGATAAACGATTTTCGTACCAACCTCCGCGCTCCTTTGTACCAATCTCCGCGGTTAATTTTTACCTCCTGGACAGCGCCTGTCAAAAAAACGGCAAAAAACGGTCAAAAACAGCCAATTTATTCACTTTTTTTCATATTTTTGTTGACGATTACTATATTGTATACTATTATTTAATGTAGGGGTTGGTGTCTCCTCTTTTCTTTTTTTCTTGTTGAATGATTGCACATCGTATCTTGCCTGCCGCGCCAACCATATTACTGGACGAAAACAGAGAATATCCTCAGGAGGAAGTTATGAAAAAGACTACTTTTGCGCGAAAAATACGGTTATTGGGCGCGGTTTTTGTGTTTTTGGGGATATTTTTTACCTTTACGTGCGATAACAGCCCGTTTGTGGCCGGTTTAGGCCCTAAAGTGGATATTGTCCCGCCGGTAATTCATCAAATTCTGCCTGTTTCGGGGGAATTCCTCAAAGAAAACGTATTCCGTTTCGAGGCGCGGGTTACCGATGATATTGGGGTTGCGCGGGTAGAGATGTGGTACCAGTATAACAAGACCAATAACAAAAACATCGGCTGGAGAATGGTCCCGATGAACCTGAAACCGGGAACGTTTGATTGGTGGTATGCGGACATAGACAGCGGAATAGCCGAATATAAGGCGGCCAAAAGGGAAGGGCGCGTTATAGTTAAAGATTCCTGGATTGATCAAAGACCGATTAATGACAACGGCCCGTTTTATATTTATATTAGGGCATACGACGGGGAAACCCGTATGCCGACCGAATCTGACCCGAACAGCTATAAGATCAAGCTGGGCCCGCCCGTTATCGCGTTGAATTCACCGGGTTTGCCGGAGGAATTCTGGCTGACGACGCCCAATAACGGTGTAAATTATCTTTGGGATGACGCTCACCCCACGCCGGTCGTGTATGTGAAGGGCGATCTTCTGGGGACGGTCAACGATGTGCAGGGGGTAAAGGCGCGCTATCCTGAAATAAAGTTCTGGGATATCAGCAAAGGCGAGACAGAAAACAGCGTCCAATGGATGAAGTTCGATGAATACAACATTGAGGATTGGGGAACGCGCGTAGAACCTGCCGGGGGAGGCGGGTCGGAATTTATCCGGTTCAAGCTGAAGTTGATGGAACGGGTTAATGGAAAGCCGAGCGATACGCCGCTGCCGCAAGGGGATACCTATAGATTCCGGATCAGGGCCTATGATATTGGCGAAACCGGCACCGGCGCAAACCAGATGCTAAGCATATTCCCGCCAATGGAGTTCCCCGCGGGGGAAATTTGTATTGAGGCGAGCGAAGGCCCGGCGGTGGTTGATTTATTCCTGAACCGGGATAATAATCCCGATCCTTTTGGCAGCGACTATCTGAATCCGCCGATTAATCGCGTTATCAGAGATGATCCCCGCTTCGTCGGACAAAAGGATTCCCGCTACGGACAAAAGACCGCCGCGAATAACTATATTTCATCGACACGGGATTTTGTTATTGAAGCCCGCGCGAGCCACTCAACCGGCATACAACGGGCGGATCTGGTGGTGAAAAACTTAACCACCGGCGCGCCGGAAGTATTTCTGGAATGGGCCCAGAAATTCCCCGGTGATACGGATCGCAATAATGATGGAAAAGTAAATTATTTGGATACCAGCTATAACACGGAACCAGCCAGTCCCAGCAAAGAAAACGATCCCCGCTGGGTAGACAGCAGGGGGTCTCTGAGACGGCAATTCCTGTTCATGAGTCCGGTCATTAAAAAAGGCGTGTCGATTTTCACAGTGGACCATACCGGCGCGCGGGATGGCAAGTCTTTCACGTTTGAGGGGGATGAATACGAGATTTCCCTGCGGGTATGGGAAACGGCGGTTGTGGACAGACTTAATGATAAGGATAATATAGATCTCTGTTCACAGCGGGGCTTTACGGTACGGATTCTTGACAAGGAGCCGACGATCACCGTGAACCGGGTGAGGTATGCCGGCAATGTGGGATATGTCATGGGAGAACCGGAGTATACGGTGAACGGCGTGTTTGATTTTAACGCGCTGATCACCGACAACTACGGCGTTGATGAAAGCCGGTGGTGGCTGGTGAAACGCGGCTACAATCCCTCTCCCACCGCCGCGGAATGGAAGCTTCCCTTTGCGCCGGTTGTGGATTTTGTTAATGTTTTTGCCGCGGGGAACGGAAAAACCGAGCTGATTCCGCCGGACACATACATTGACACACGGGGTAGCGGCACCTACAACTCAAACTACTTAGAACCATACACCGGTAAAACCGGTGCATTCGAAAATACAAGGATACCCAATGGCGAGTATACCCTGCACGTCATGGCGCAGGGCGGAGCGGAAATACCGGCGACTAAAAGAGTGTATATTAAGGTTGTCCAGGAGACTGACCTCCCGACGGTAACGATTACCAATCCCCCGAACAACTCTGTGGTACGCGAATTGACATCCCTGCTGGGAAGTTTGACCGATGACGACGGCATCCAAAAGTACACCATTGAATATAACAGCAGAATTAAAAGTGATGGTGATGCTGACGAAGACAATCCCAAATGGGATACTCCGCCCATTATTACTAAATCGCTGCTGCCCGCCAACCCTAGCGACCCTACCGCATCCTTCATAACGTACCATTCCCTGAGCGCCCTGAACGACAGTATCGCAAGTATAGAGACCGCGCTGAAAGGACTGCAGCCAAACGGGGGAAAAGGACAACTGAGGGTTACCGTATATGACGCCTATCAAGCAAAACTGGGTGCTGATCGGACAACGGCGCGCGAGAACTCCAACCACCCTGAGTGCATAGTGACGTTTACCCGTGATATAAAAGATCCTGTAGTTATTGTTACCAAACCGGGTTATATCCCCCCGGTCGACGCGGCCGATTTGGCGCCTCACATTATCTTTAGCACGAGCAGCAGTTTTAAACTGACAGGAAAGGTTATAGAACTTAACCTGGACGATTTCAAGAGTCCCGGCGGCACAATCACCCCATCCACCAAACTGTATATCAGATGGACTGTGACCACCACTGCCGCGGGAGCAACCAAAACAGGGTATATTGAGGCCAAAAAGGTGAGCGATTTCAGCGCGGCTAAACCTGAGTACACCTGGGAACTGACTGCCGCTGATTTGGGCTTCAGCTTCGACGACATTGAAAACGGAAAGCGTAACTTAACGTTTGACGCAATAGATCGGGCGGGCAATACCGGTACAATTTCGATACTCTTTACCAAAGACAACACCGCGCCGGTGGTTAAATTTATCGGTATCAATGAGAACGGCGACTATAATATAACTACAGGTTCCGGCGTCATTACCGATCCGACCAGCACCGCGGCACTGCGGGGAACCATTACCGACCTTTTGTCCGACATTGGCTTTAAGCAGAAAGATACTCTGGGCGTAGAAGAGACGGGCAATTACTACTTTATGTACCGTATTTACAGTGAGGACACGACTCTTACCCCCAATAAAGACCCGGCGTGGGAAAAATACGATTTAGGAGCCACGACGGGCCAATCCGTCAATTGGGAAATTTCCCTGAACGGCGCCAGTAAATTCTGGTCATGGCCGGAAGGGATTCCCGACGGCAAATGGTATCTGGAAATTTTTGCCGCCGACCGGCTCAATAACGGGGCGGTCTACGGCACCTACACCGATACAACTCCCGGCCACGTAGTTAATCTGGACACAAAGTCTGATTACCCCAAAACCAAAGTTGCCTTTTATGTGAACCGGACGGCTCCGAAGCTGGCTGGTATAACGCCGCCCGCGTCCATCTACGGCGGCCCTGATATCAAGAAACTCAATCCAGGCGATACGGTGTATAAGCTGGAGGGCTCTGTCCAGGACGGAGACCTGGCGACACTGGCGATTCAGTTGGTGAACAGCAAGGGGCAGCCCTCGTCTGGTTATACGCCCGCGCTTGCGGACTGGAAATCTACCTATAAACCCGCTACCAACACCTTTAATCTGTCATGGACTCTCCTGAAGAGCGATTTTGACAAGCTTGGCGATGAAACGTGGACGGTAACCATTACCGCCCGTGACGCCGCCACTCCGCCCAACAAAGAGGCGACGGAAAAATATACCTTTGTCAAGGATACCAAAGCGCCCGCGGTGGAATTCCTGCAAAACATCAGCAAAGTTCAGATAACGCCGGAAGCCTGGAATACTCCGGGCGCGACGCTGGATGGCCTGCTGGATAAAGTGACCGCGGTACAGGGCAGCGCTCCCGCGCTTGCGGGAACCTTTGTGGACGAATGGTCCGGGATTGGCAAGGAACGGGTTTCACTGCCCAATTCCATGACAACCAACGCCGACCAGTACTACTTTGAGTACCGTATTTATAACAAGCGTTACATGACATCAGGATCCCCGGCTTATAAGGACTTCCCGGAATGGAAGAAGATGCCGTTAAGGGCCGATACGCTGACAACCGAAAACTGGAGCATCCCCCTGACCAGGAAAAACATAGAGGGCGGAGACAACTATACTTATCCAATCAGCGCTTATTTCTGGGGCGGGGATCAGATTCCCGAAGGCCTGTGGTGGCTGGACATCCGTGTTCTTGACCGGATTGGCAATACTACCGAAGACAAAATTTCAGGTGAACCAAAAGTTGAACACATTGCCTTCTCGGTAGACCGGAACGATCCGACTCTGACGATAGTTAAACCCGGCAATAATACCTACAATACGCCGTTTACCCTGACGGGAACAACGATGGATATAAACTTCAAGATGCTGATGGTTGAAGTGCCGACTAAAGATGGTAACGGTAAGTCATACGAATACCGGAAAGGCTTTAATACTCCCGGTGAAATGCAAATAACCGACCGGTATTCCGGTACGGATGAAATGGAGAAAGACAAGGACTTTAATTGGACATGGACTATCAAGTCGGCGGACTTTACCGCCCTCGACGACGGCGAGTACACGATAACCATAACCTCGTATGACCTGGGCGGCAGAACGAAGAATGAACGGTATACCTTTATCAAAGATACGACAGGACCCGTTATTACGCCCATCACCGTCACAGCGGGCGGCAATTTTAAGGGTGCCGCCAATACCATTATAGATCCGACCGCCACGATTCGGGGTTCATTCTTTGACACCTATTCCCGCATTGGCTATAAAAAAGACACGGAAGATGGCAGCGGCGGAACCAAAGGCGAATATTACTATGAGTATCGTATTTACCGTGAGACAGCCAGTTCGTCCGGTTTGGCATGGGAAAAAGCCTTTATAGGAACCGATCCGGGCCAGTCATATAACTGGACCATCGACCTGACCGGCAGCGCGAGTCCCAAACGGTTCTGGGGCGGCGTGTTAAATGATATTCCCGACGGCAACTGGTATCTGGAAATCCAGGTTTATGACCGAACAGGGAATAAAAACGCCCCCCCCGACCCCGCTAATTACTCGGTTAAGTTTACGGTAGACCGAATAGCTCCGGATCTGAAAGTAAAGGCGGGAACGGAGCCTGAGGGTTACTACAACAACGACGGCCCCTATGTTTCATCCACCGAGGTAATTAAGCTTGAGGGAACGGTCATGGACGGGGACTTTAAGCAACTGACCATTGAACTGCTGGATAGTAAGGGAATATCGTGCGCGGGGGCATCGTCTCCGGCTACATTGACGGCGGTTGCGTGGGATTCTGATCTTTATGACGCGAACACCTGCGTATATACCTGGACATGGACTCTCACTAAGACGCTCTTCGACGCTCTGCCTGAGGGAAAGAATACGATTACCCTTACCGCCGTTGACTCCGGCCCGAGCAATAACAATACCGGCAGGAAGACGACTCTGCCGTCGTATACCTTTATCAAGGATACGCGCCCGCCCACGGTGGAATTCAGCAATCTGAATCCTCAGGTGATAAGAGCCGATGTGTGGGACAGTGATGTCACTAATCCGGCCAGGATAACCGCGCTGAACGGAATTACCAAATTTTTGACCGCCAAACCCGAGATAAAGGGAGTCATTAATGATGAATATTCCCCCATCGGCGGCACTGAAAAACACGGTGACAAGTACTTCTATGAGTACCGTATTTACACCCCCGCCCAATTACTGGACGGAACATACGAGTCTCTGCCATATACCAAGATTGATCTCGCCAACGGGTCGCTCACGACCCAGCCTTTGACCATCCCTCTGTACGGCATTACGGCCGGAGGGATAAGCTATGGCGCCGGCGTTACTATTCCCGACGGAATGTACTGGCTGGACATCCGCGTTATGGACCGGATCAATAATACCAGAGAAGCCAACGGAAAACTTGATGGTGATCCTGCCGACTATTACGGTACGGTTAAAAACATCGCCTTTACGGTTGACGTAACTGATCCGACGCTTTCAGTAACAACAGCGCCGGACAGCAGCGCTTTAAGCGCCAAGAACCGGACCCATAATAACGCATGGGGAACTCCGTTTACTCTGGGCGGAACAGCCGTGGATTTGAACCTGAAAGGCCTGAAGATAAAGGTGGATAACAAAGATGAGATCATCGTTGATTATGATACAGCGAATACTTCCGGTATTTGGGGTATATACACTCCACCGCAAGAGTATGCATGGTCATGGAATCTGGAGAACACCGTAACGGGCGTAAAGAGCGACGGGACTGCGGGCACTATTCCGGCCTTCAAAGATCTCGACGACGGATCGCATACCATAACCATAACGGCGTATGACTATGCCGGCAGAATATCCACGCCTTCTATCCCGACGAATTCCATTTACACCTTTGTCAAGGATACGACTCCGCCTACGGTGACATTCGGCAATATCAAGAAATCAACAGTACCGACGGACGTTACCGTGATAAGCGACACCGCCGCGGAATTGCGCGGTTCGTTTAATGATCTTAATTCCTATCTTGGCTATTTGAAAGACGGAGATTCCCTCCCGTACTATTTTGAGTACCGCATTTACAGTCATGACAACAAGATTCCCTCCGCCGCGTCCTCGACCTGGAAAAAACCTAATCTGACAACCACTGATCGCACCTCTTCCGACTGGAGCATCGCCCTGGATCTCACAGACGCTTTCTGGAACAACCTGGACGGAATCCCCGATGGCATCTGGTGGCTGGAAATTAAAGTTGCCGACCGCGTGGGCAATGACAAAATCAACCTGGACTACACGAAACCTTCGCATCCCAAGTTCGATTCCGAAGTTGGTGATGATGTCGTAAGGACCGCGTTCTATGTGAACCGGAAAGACCCGGCGTTCTTTAAGAAAAGCGATAACACGTCCGGCATAGACAAAATAGAACACGCTCAAGTTAAATCCAATGTTGACGGTGATAAAATCATCTTTGGCCCGCAAACCGTTGATCCGTTCTATCTGGAAGGAAAGGTCTTTGACGGGGACTTTAAGGTATTGACCGTTGAACTGGTGAACAGTGAAAAAACCAGGTATGCCGACACGTTCAACGCAAGTACATGGACTACCGGTTATACCGATGACTTTACCTATGACGCGGCAAAATGTGAATATTCCTGGAAATGGATTTTAACGCTGGATTACTTTACCAACAAACTCACCGAGGGAACGAATACGTTAACGGTAACCGCCGTTGACTCCGGCCCGAGCAATAATAATAACGGCAGGAAGACGTCTGTATCATATACTATTGATAAGGATACCAAACCGCCCGTTGTAAGTTTCAATAACAACTTTATTCCGGTGGATATAGACAGCGCTACGTGGATTGCCGGAACCGCCGCGAATCCAACCAATGAAGCCAAAAAAGCGCTGGATGACAAGATCGCCCAGATTATGGTGCTGACGGAATCTCCCGCCGTGATTAGCGGGACATTTACCGACTTCTCCAGAATTGGCTATAAACGCGATCCTGAAAATTCATCCGGCCAGTACTACTATCAATACCGCGTGTACAATGCCGAGAGTTTAAAAGGTACCAGGCCGACTCCTACAACTGTCAAATTTGGAACCCCGGGGTCTGATACGCAAACGAGCGAATCATGGAGCATCAGCCTGCCCGCGGCAAATTACCAGGACGGCATGTGGTGGCTGGACATCATCGTTGCCGACCGGGTTGGCAATACTAACGAACACAATGGCGCTACCAGTCCCGGCAGTATTGTCGAACATATTGCCTTTACGATAGACCGGAATCCTCCGGTGCTGAAAGACCTCAAGGTAAATGGTGATGATATTGACGGTAATCCCGCTCCTTCCAACATCTTCAAAAACGCGTTTATTCTGACGGGAAAAGTCAGAGAAATGAACTTGAGAGGGTTGAAGATACTGGTGGAGGGCAACGACCTTACCAAAGAAAAAGACTATAGACTGGAAGGAAACAGCGCCGGTATTTGGGGAACAAAAGCCCCGTTAGTTGATGACGCGGGGGTAAAGATAGACGAATATCCCTGGACATGGAATATCGACACGCACTTCGACAATTTCTTCTCCGACACCTCGACGCCTGACGGACAGTATACCGTAACCGTAACCGCGTATGACTTTGCCGGCAGGGTGGGGACAAAGAGATACACCTTTATCAAGGATAAGACACCGCCCGAAGTAACGCTGAACAACCTGGAAGGCGATGGTTCCACCATTATTGAAGAGACTAACGCCGTTATCCGCGTGTCGTTAAACGATCTTTATTCCAAAATTGGCAATGATAATACCGCTCCCGGTTTAGGTTCGAACTACTACTTTAAATATCGTATTTACCGTAACGGCGCTTCAAAAGACGACGCGGATATTCCATCCCCGGATGAAGGAAGCGTGCCATATAGTAAAGCCCTGTTGGGAGGCGCTCCGAACACGTCAATGAGGCATAACATTTACCTGACGGACGAGGGCTACAGCGCCAATTCTTATCAATCGTCAGCCCATCCCCATACCTTCTGGGACTCTCTGGGTGAAATTCCCGACGGCGTATGGTGGATAGAAATTGAAGCGGTTGACCGCGTTGGTAATGACACTAAACTCATCACCACCGACAGCACCACGACGCCGCCCACGACCAAAACACGGGTTAAATTTATCGTGGACCGCAAACCTCCGACATTGACGGCAGGCATAGTCAATCATGGCGTCAACGTCAGCCAGGACGGTAAGCCGGAAGATAATAAATTTATCTACAAACCACAAACCGACATCACCGGCATCGCCCCCAATGACAAGGTGTTTACCCTGAGCGGCACCGTCATGGACGGCGACCTGGATAAGCTGACCATTACGATGAAGTACCAGGGTGGCGCCATAGTCGCCGGCACTCCGTTTGTTCTTACTCCGGCGGATGCTCCGGCAAAATGGTCCTTTAATACCTCTACATGGGAGTATAACTGGTCATGGTCGCTTCCTCTGACAACCTTTAACGACACCAGCGCCGAGAACGCCTTCAAAGACGGAACGTATACCATAACCATTGCCGCCACCGACGTTCAGAAAAGGGCAAATACCAATACCAGAGAAACTACCTATACCATAGTCAAAGACTGCGATCCGCCCGAGGTGGAATTCACCAACATCAAACCGGTAGTCATAGACGCGGCAGGCTGGGGTTCATCAACATTGAATGACACGCTGAAAACAATTTCGACGATTGAGGGGAGCAACCTCGTCATTCGGGGAACCTTTAACGACATCGTTTCCAGGATTGGCGCTCACGCGCAAGTACCCAAGGTACCCGCCGGCGAAAGCGAGGCCAGGTACTACTATGAGTACCGAATCTACACCTCTGATAAATTAACGCCGGATACCAGGCCGGGCTATGCAAAACTCTATTTCTCCGGCGACGATACGCTGACGACCGAGAACTGGAGCATCAATCTGGGCGGCGCAAGCCCCGGCGAAACCCTTGCCGGAACTGCCGCTAACTTCTGGACACAGGGTACCGAGGAGGTCGAAGATCCCCCCGATTCCGGTACTTACATACAGCGCCCGGTTAACGGTATTCCCGACGGCGTGTATTTGCTGGACATTAGAGTCCTTGACCGCGTTGGCAATACCAACGAACACAATAATTTGACCGTTACACCAAAGAATATTGTCGAAAACATTGCCTTTACGGTTGACCGCGCGGCTCCGACGCTGAGGATAACGGGAACGAATAATCCGAATACGAATCCCAAAAATACCTTCAAAGAAGCGCCCAAGCTGACGGGAATAGCTTCAGACGCGAACCTGTGGGGCGTGACCATACAGGTGGAAAATAACGGCGTCGTATACGGAACAAAAGACTTTAAGTATCCTGATGACGCCGCTTTCTGGAAAACTATTACGGCGCCGAGATATAACTGGGAATGGGATACCGCCGAGTACTTCAACAACGGCGACTTCGCCGAAGGCTCGCATACCATTACCGTCACCGCGTATGACCATGCCAACAAATTCTCGACATCCCGGACTTACACCTTTGTCAAGGATACCGTTGCGCCCGTGATCACGCTGAACAACCTCGAACTGGACGGCAGTGTCCCGATTCAGGATTCCAACGCCGTGATTCGGCTCTCGTTTAACGACGATAATTCCCGCATCGGCCTGTATAACACCGGTACCAACAAAATTGATAATCACTTTAAATACCGCGTTTACCGCGCTGTCGGCGCCGGCGGTAACGACCCGGCTCCGGGCAGTCTGAATTTTAAAGAACAAAAATTTGAGACTGCCGCGGGCGCTGAGATTCTTGATCCGGGCAAGTCGGCGAGTTATAACATTCCGCTAACCGGCTCCAATGCTAATTTCTGGCCCACGACGGACGCTATTCCCGACGGCGTGTACTGGCTGGAAATCCAGGTCTTTGACCGGGTCGGCAAGGAACAGAATCTCATCGGCGATGATCCCGCGGATGCCAACAGGAGAAGCAGGGTTAAGTTTACCGTAGACCGGAACGCGCCGAAGATGGTTCAGAATTCGGGAACACACAATGATCCGATGGTAAACTATGCGCCGGGAATAGATAAAATGGACAAACCGGTGGACAATTTCTTCAACGGTGACTACGCCAACGGTAACATTACCCTGAGCGGAAAAATCCGCGACGGCGACCTGGACACGCTGACCATAGCGGTAACAAATGATAACTATCCTGATGAGGACAATCCAAAGATTTTAGCCACCCTGCACGCGAATGTTCCGTCTGAGTGGGTTAGTTTTGCTCAGGGTGGTTGGGTTACCGATATTCCGGCTGATTTAATCTATGCCTGGTCATGGTCTCTCGACAAGGCTACTTTTGGCGCCAATGCCACCATCGCCGAGGGAGATAATACCATAATCGTTACCGCCACCGACAAGGGCAATCCGGCGCGAACAACGAAAGATACGTATAAATTTATCAAAGACACCGCGGCGCCGCTGGTAAAATACCACAACATTGAACCGGTGGTGATAGACAAGGCTTTGTGGGACGCCGGTGGAGATGCTTTGAGTGACGCGCGGGGCAGTATGAGTTCGTTTGGCGGCGCGGGCTCCGAGATAAAGGGCGCGTTTGAAGACGGTAATTCCCTCATTGGCTACTGGAAGGACGAGGTTGAGTTCCTTGGCCCTGGAGAAACCAATCCCAACCCGACCTTTGGCAAGTACTACTTTAAGTACCGTATCTACGAGAAAGAAGTATTAACGGGTAATACCTGGAGCGAAGAAAGCCCGTCGTGGGAGAAGATCTATTTCGATACCGCTCCGACCAATAGGTCCGCAAACTGGACCATCACCCTGCCCGCCAAAACGGACGGAACCTATCTGCTGGACATCCGTATTGCCGACCGCAGCAATAATTCCGAGACAGAGAATATAATCAACAGTGATCCCACCAAGAGCAATATTGTCAATCATGTTGCCTTTGCGATGGACATCAAGGCTCCGGAACTGGACATAAAGAGGGTGAATAGTGAGTTAATCCCCGCGCCTCCCGCTCCCGCTCCTTCCAATATCTTCAAAGAGCCGTTTACCCTGTCGGGGCAAGCCTCGGATGGAAACTTCCACCGTCTGACGGTCAAGGTGGATGATAATAAGGAAGAAGTCTTTACTTATAACGGTACGGTATATAATTGGTCATGGACTATCAAAACAAATAGAGTACCGGTTTATAAAGAGGATGGCATCACTATTGACGGCTACATTGCGGGCTTCAATGACCTCGACGACGGAACGCATACGGTAACCATTATCGCGTACGATACTGCCGGCAAATCGACCAGTAAAACTTACTCCTTTATCAAAGATGCCACCGGGCCGGTCATAACGCTGAACAACCTCAATCTGAGCGGCAGCTCAATTACCGATCTCAACGCGCAGATTCGAGTGTCGTTTAACGACGAACATTCCAACATTGGCAAAACTCAGTTGACGGAAGGCGACGCCAAAAACTACTACTTTGAGTACGTTATTTACCACGCCGGTTCTACTTCAGCCGAAATAGCAAGCGTCAAAACAAATTGGGAAAAAGGCCGACTGGGAGCTGTTACCGGCAGATCGGCGAATTACACCATCCTCCTGACCGGCAACACCACTGGAGTCGCCAACCGTTTCTGGAACAATCTGAACGCGATTCCCGACGGCGACTGGGTGCTGGAAATTAAAGTTGACGACAGGCTTGGCACTCTTACCGAAGAAATCAGCGATAATAACATTCCGGTAGTAACAACAGCGGCGGCGGTTACGTTTAACGTGAACCGGGGCGGTCCGGTGATTACGGTAACAACGAAGCCCTTAGAAAAGTACGGCGGCGCGAACCCGGACACGATCTCCATGGCGGGAAAAGTCATGGATGGAGACTTTGACAGCCTGACCATTAAGGTAACCAGCGGTCCGGCAAATAACCCGACAACCAGCGTAACAGCAATCAACCCGGCAGTTACACCCATTCCCAATAGCGGCGGTGATCATACCTGGACATGGACTTTGGACAATACAACCTTTAAGAGCGATAACGTCGCGCAGGGAACCAATACGATAACCATTACCGCTGCCGACACGGCCGGCAATACGACGACAGAGACATTTGACTTTGTCAAGGATACCGTTAAACCGTCAGCGCAATTCCTCAACATTAAGGAAGTAACCATAAACAGGACCGAGTGGACTAACGGCGACGCGAAGAAAAACCAAATCGGTTCGATTGAAGAGCTTACCGATCCCAAAATACGCGGTTTGTTTGTAGACATAACTTCCTCCATTGCCGATGAGTTTAAGTACCGTATTTACGGCTATGACTTATTGAGCGACGCCGACGCCCCGTTATTGCCGAGCGCGTCGTGGTCAACAGGGACTTTAGAGGCCGGCGACCTGAGAACCAAGAACTGGACCATTGACCTGGGCGATGACAGGCCTGACGGAACCTATTGGCTGGACATTGATGTAAAAGACATATTCGGCAATGCGTACCATAATGAGAAAATTGCCTTCGCGCTTGACCGGGATCCTCCGAAACTGGAGCTTGGGGAGCTCGATCCCCCCAATGAAAACAATGTTTTCAAAGATCCGTTTAGCATGAGTATAAAAGCCGAAGATGGCAACCTCGATTATGTGAAGATAGTGCTGAATGGGACGACAGAAATAGATCGGAAACCCGCTAATGGCTCCACCGTAATTAACTGGACATTCAGCTTGCCTTTCATCCCTGATGTTAATAGACCACATTCGATAATCGTAACGGCGTACGACCTTTCCGGTAAAACGGCGTTCGGGCAAATCAACTTTACCACAGATACCCAGGGACCCAGCGTGTCGCTGAGCGGCAGCCTGGCTGAACCGATTACAGCCCTTAACGCGGCAATTACCGGCTCGTTCAGCGATGATTATTCCCGTATTGGCAAAGATCCGGGAACATTTACCGGCATACAGATGTACTTCTTTGAATACTATATCGCGAAGACTACGGGCACAGTGCCGGATGGCGCATGGAAACCAATACCTCTGTCGAGTAATACATCCCTGTCCACAAACTGGACGATCCCGCTGACCAATGTTTCAGGCGGCATCTGGCCCTTTGCTTCTCCCACAATGGACGATCTTCCCGACGGCAGCTATTACCTGTACATCAGGGTTTACGACCGACTCGGCAATGAAACAGTCACACCGGATTATGCGTTCAGCGTAGACCGGAAGGCTCCTGAGTTTATTTACCAAACTAACTATACCGCCGGTATAGAAGCTAATATTCCCAATGGTTCCTCTCTCACAAACCCCGCTTATTCCACGGCGCTTACCCTTAAGGGAAGAGTCCGGGACGGAAACCTGAACCCCGGCACTCTGGCGATGACGATAAGCGGCGGGGGAAAGACCAACGAGGCGGTAAGCATTGACTACAGCTCGTCGAACTGGGATCAGAACGGCACCGGTGAACTTCCCTGGTCATGGACTATGGACAAGGATTACTTCACCGACCTCCCCGACGCGAAGTATACGATAGTCATTACCGCCCAAGACACTTCAACTACTCCCAAAACGGGTACGGCGACGTATACCTTTACCAAAGATGTTCACCCGCCCAGAGTGGAATTCTCCAACGTCAACAAGATAGATATAAGCAGCGCTGTATGGATTGACGGAAACGCGCCGAACGCGGGCGATACAGCCAAAGAATTGCTGCAAAGCAAACTTGACGGAATGACCGTGATTCAAGGCAATAACCCCGTTATTAACGGAACCTTTGAGGATGATGTTTCTCAAATTGGCGCAGTGAAGTATTCGTTTAGCGGCGGCTCCATGTACTACTTTGAGTACCGTATTTACGGCGCGAAAGAGTTAACGAGCAATGCAACTATGCCGGGATGGACAAAACAGTCCCTGGCGACGGAAACGCAGACAAATCAACCCTGGACCATTCCCCTGTCCGGCGCCGGCAGTCTGTTCTCGTCCGGAATACCCGACGGTATGTATTGGCTGGACATCAAAGTTTCCGACCGGGAATGTCGTGAAGAGTCCGACCGGGCAACTCATGAAATCACTGTCAGCAATATTGCCTTTACGGTAGACCGGAAGGCTCCTGAGCTTTCCATAAGATCGCCCGATCCCGAAGCCGATAAAAATACGGTTTTCGGTACCGCGCTTACCCTGAAAGGAAAGATCAAAGACGGCAACCTGAGGGGCATCAGGATTAAGGTGGATGAAAGCGCGGAAGAAGTCTATGCAATTCCGCAGCCCACTCCCGCTCCTGCCGGCATTACCGTATCAGCACCCGGGGCGGATGATATTGCCAATACTAATCCTCAATTTATTGACGGCAGCGATGTATACACCTGGACATGGACTATCCCCACAACCGCCCGCGTTGACAGCGGCCCGGTCTGGAACAGCACGCTCCCCGACGGACCGCATACGGTCACCGTAACGGCGTATGACTTTGCCGGCAGAACAACACCCAGGCAGTACACCTTTATCAAGGATACGACCGCGCCCGAAATAACGGTAAGTAGTTTGGAAGGCGCCGATCCGTCGATTGAAGATACTGACGCGAAGATTCGGCTGTCCATTTATGACGCTTATTCCACCATTGGCAACGCGATAGACAACACCGGCAACTCCGGTACCAATCCGGCCTATGGGCAGTACTACTTTGAGTACCGTATCTATCCGAGTACCAAAGTCACCGGCGATAATGATCCGATCTGGGTAACATACGGATTAACCAGCACCCCGGGTCAGTCGGCGGCGCCGAGTATTTCCCTGACCAGGACAAAGAGCGGCGACAATACTCCCAATGCTGATTACAGGGATACGTACTGGTCCGGGTTGAATGAAATTCCCGACGGCTTGTGGAAACTGGACATTCGCGTAAAGGATAAAATCGGTAATACCAACAGCACTACTGTTGTCGGGAGACAGTTCAGGGTGAACCGGAAAGCGCCGGTGATTAATGTAACGCCGCTGCTGAACTCGCTGCCGGCTTCCTGGATAGGTGATGACATAAAGAACCTGGGCGGCAGCGCCAATGTGATCAACCTGACGTCTATAGAGGTCGTGGACGGGGACCTGAAGACTCTGACGATTCAGGCGGGCGGCACAACGACAACCCTGAATAATGGCGCTTATACCATGAGTAATAACACATGGAAAGGGGATACATGGTCTATCAACAAGACAAACTTTGAGCAGCTTCCCGAGGGAAAGAATACGATAACCATTACCGCCAAAGACGACGGCAACAGAGAGACGTCGGCGGTGTATACCTTTACCAAGGATACGAATGCGCCCAAGATAACCATCAACGGCATCAATCAGACGCAGATATATTCATGGGATAATAATACCGACAGGAGCAAAATCAGTACGATTACCGGTGACAAAGCGACTATCCGGGGTTCCTTTGACGACGAGGTTTCCCGCGTCGGCTTGGAGGAGACCGAGCCCGCCACGATTGAAAATGATCAAGGTCAAACCGTACCCAACCCGAACCTGGGCAAATACTACTATGAGTACCGTATTTACGAAGCTGACAGGTTAGGCAATAAACCGCCGATGCGAAGAGGCTATTTTATTACCGCCGATCCGAATACGACCGTGAACTGGGATGTCCCCCTGTTTGATGTTTATGTTTCGGGAACGCTGAAAAGCGGCAATATACCCGACGGCTACTATTGGCTGGACATCACCGTTGCCGACAGAACCGGTAATATCAACACCCTCAACAATGTGGCGTTTGCCGTAGACCGCGGGCCTCCGAGCGTTTATATGGATTCTTCGACACCCCACAATTCCATTATTAAAGGGACGTTTACCCTGGAGGGACATGTCGTTGATTTCACCTATGCCGGATTGATCATTAAAGTGGATGGGGGTGATCCTGAAACTAACATCGGCGGTTCATGGAATGCGAGTAATTATACCCAAACATGGACATGGGCTCCGTCTGACTTTGACGCCCTCGTTGATGGACAGCATACGATAACCATTACCGCCTATGACAGTCTTCAAAACAGCACCAGTTATCCTCAAATTACCTTTATCAAGGATACTCAGCCGCCCACCATTGAATACAATAACCTCGGCGAGGGAAGCGAGAGAATTGAAGATGTCAACGCGGCGCTGCGCGGTTCCATCAGGGACGATACTTCGAGTATTGGTTATACCATAGACGGCGTTTCGCCGACCAAATACTCCTTTAAATACCGGATTCGCAGAGCAGGCGCTTCATCCACGCCTACAGATCCGGGTTGGACGCGCTACCCGTTATCAGATACGGTGGGCAAGTCCGTGAACTGGGACATCGCCCTGAACGGGACATCCAGTATTTACTGGGATGGGACGGCCGGTATTCCCGACGGAACCTGGTACCTGGACATCATAGTCGCCGACAGAACCGGTAATGACACAACTGAATCCGCGCCCTTTACCGTAGACCGGAATCCGCCGGAACTTACGGTAACGGGATTTACCGATAATGCCATCTATGGCGCGCAGAGCGGTACGGTGTTTACCCTGAATATAACGGCGAGGGATGTAAACCTTGCGGACCTGAAGATACAGGTGGACGGCGGCAGCCCGGTATTTAGCCATACATGGAATCAAATCGATGGAACGCAGAGCGGCGAGTCGACTAATTCCATCGACAGCATGAGACAATATACGACGACATGGCTTCTCACCCTGGGGGACTTCAACAACCTGGGGGATGAACGACAGCATACGGTAACCGTTACCGCCAGCGACATCGCGCGCAGGACAAACATCCAGTCCTTTACCTTTATCAAAGATACGGTTAAACCCACGGTGGAATTCCAAAGCCTCGATACCAATCCCCTGACTCCTACCACGTTTGAAGTAAAAGCCTTCAAAATTCTGGGAATAGCGGAAGACGCTGTCGGCGTATATTCCATAGAGACCAAAATTGAGAAGTATAACCGCGGCGAAATTCCCCCCTGGACTGTGGTAACCGACACTACCGGCGCGCAAGACGGCGACTACACCATGCTTATGCTGGCTGGTTCGACGGGAACATTGGGAACGACAAGAAACTGGACCAAACAAATAATCGGTTCCGGCGACGAAGGCGCCGGTCTTCAACTGGCTGACGGCCTCTACCGGATTACCGTCCGGGTACGCGACCGGGCAACTCCGGTCAATGTAAGCCTTAACGGACAAAAACAACCCAATGGTACTGTGATCAATACCGCCGAAGTGGAATTCAGGGTAGACACCAAAATGCCGAGCCTGGTCATTAATCCAACCCCGGCGTTTGTGAACGGAAGCAACCACCTTTCCACGCATCCCTTCTCCTCAGATTACGCGAATCAGGGCCCAAGCAGCGGCTATCCCGCCTTGCCCGCGGTACGGGGATTCTACTTAACCGGAACAACCGACTCTACGTTTGTAGGAATGTCCAGAGTTTCAGCCACCCTCTCTGACGGAAGCACCGAGAAAGGACCATACATATATACTATTCCGGCAGGCCATGAGTATGACACGGGAATAAAGTGGGGTATTCTTATTCCGTACGCTGATTTGGAAGAGACGGACTACACCGTCAACGTGGACGCCATTTCCACCGGCGGAAAATACAGTTCCCGCAGCAGGGCCTTTACCTTTGATATAACCCTGCCCTCATCAAGCATTATTACTCCGCCGTTAAAGCAGGAGATTTCCGGCAGCAACTACGTCGTTAAAGGCGCTTCAAGCGACAACAACGCGGTCAGCAAAGTAGAGTACTGGATAGGCAAAAACACTACCGGTTGGACGGACGCAAATCTGGCCCCCAACCAGATACAGACGATATTGACCGGCGGATTGTACAACTGGAATTTTGCGCTCAACGTACTTGATACCGGCAGTGGTTATGCCAACGCTGCCAATGCGTACCAGATTCAGATGGTAAACGGAGTCATCTCCGCGAGTACAAGCAGCAATCTCTGGCTGCTGCCCTTCAGGATCAGAATAACGGATGTTGCCGGCAACCAATATGAAAATGACACCGCCGCAGGCGACAAACCCAGCGTCCTGACCAATCCTTATTACTTCCTCATCCTTGATCCCGACAAAGATATACCCACCGCCATTATTGGCTCCCCTGAACCAAACGAGATGAAAGGCGGTGAAGTGCTGATAACCGGACAAGCCAATGATGACAACTGGGTGTATGCCGTGATGGTGCGGGTTCTTAAAGATGGTATCACCCCGGTGGTGTCCGCGGCGACGAACAACCAGGGTTGGGCGCTGGCAACCATCGCCAATCCCGGGACATCGGTAATGTGGAGCTATAGTATCAACAAGAATGGCGAGCTTAATTCTACTACCGGAGAATTCCAGGACGTAACCATTGAAGTCAGGCCCATCGATTCCAAACTACTTGAAACATTGGCGAAGGAAGATTTTTCCCCGAAAGATTTTAGCTTTGACAACTTTACCGATCCCATAAACAAAAACCGTGTAGGCCCCATGGTTAATCGCGCGTTCAGGATTAGTAATGCCTTGCCGACGATAAAGAACACGCAAATCAAGCGGCCCAATGATACTGCCGCGGTTCCTTACGAACTGGGGCTCAGGACCGCGGGTACGTTTGTCATTACCGCCGACGTAGCCAGCCCCACTGAACTCAAAGGAGTACAGTGGCGGTCGCTGACCTATGCCAGCCTCTGGAAAGATATGCTCAGCAATTACGGCACCCTTACCCCTGGCAACAATCTCATCGGTGACGGCGCGACATACAAAATCGATATGCCGGCAAGTATAACCGTAAGCAGTACCAGCCTTACAAAGGGCAGAAAGTACATGATTAAGGATGCGGGAGACGTCAACTGGACATCCATTGGAGCGGACAACAACAGCCCGTATACCGTTTTTGTGTACAACGGAACCGCGGTATCCGGAAGCGGCGGATCAGTCTATGTCGCCCAGGATGGAACGGCGCTTCCCGGACCCAACTATTCTGCGTCTTTGGCATGGGAACAGAAATTCTATTATCCGCTGACCATCACCATCAACTCCGCCGTAAGATACCCGGTAAACGGTTCCGCCGGTTCCCCCGCCAGCGGCTCGCTTGTAGTGGATATTAAGGCGGATGACAGACTCTACAGCTCTACCTTGAGCCTGAACCTCCAGATTGACAACTACTATCCCACCGGCGCTTACAACGCGCCGCGGAACGCGTCCACCTCCACCTACTGGGTACAGGGAACAGCCGTGGACATCGGAACCAATTCCGGCCCCATTGGCGGCGTCAAGGAAGTATTGGCGTACTTCAGCCGCGGCACCACATATTACAACCCCTACGGCATGCCTTGGGGTACTGCGGGCACTACTTCCATGAATAATGTTATGGATGGCGCCAGCCCCCTGAAAGATATGACAAACATCACCAGTTATCCGAATATGGCGGCGCAACTGAATACCACCGGGCAGCTCCCCGATGGAAAAATTCTTCCGCCTGATGTTACTCTGACCAATCTTAAGCTGTACCCGGCGGCGCGTATCAAACAGAACGAGGTCAGCACGGATAACGATGGTAATGGTTATGTGGAACTCTTCTCGGATAAGGGAGGCACAATCACCTGGGGCTTCCGGTTTGAGACCAGAAACTTCATCGACGGTCCCATCACGCTGCATTATATAGTTATTGATGAAGCGGGGAACAATACCCATTACACGCAATCGCTCTACATCCGCAACAAGCCGCCGATCATCAAAAGCATTACCCTCAAGACCGACCTTAACTACAGCCACCAGTACGAAACCAAAACACAGCCTCCCTACGATCAGCCTCTCGACGCAACCAAAATAATGGCGCCGGAAAGCAAGGCCGGGTATAAAACCACCAACTTTAACGCCAAAAATTACCGTCTGCGTTTTGAGATTGAAACCATGACCGGTTCGGGGAACGGCCTCAAGACCTTCCGGGTAACCCCGGTAACCCCGGCCCAGATGCCGGTAAGCCCGACAAGTAATCTTACTCCCGGCGAGGTGTACACCATTGTGGTTCCGGGAAATATCGACTGGGTATTGGCGGGGGCGAGTACCAATTTTAACGCGGCCGGCATTACCTTTGTCTGTACCGACGCGGCGGTGAGGCTGCAAGACAGCCCGGACGTTATGTGGGGAGTGGTTGACCGGTATACTGTTATTAAAAATAAAGACGCTGTAAAAGAACCAACAGAGGGAACCAGTATGGCCATTAACTTTGGCGATCGGTTTAATTGGAACACCGGCGGTACGGACGGCGATTTCCGTCAAGCCGCAGGCTATATACAGGATTCCTCTCTTGCCAACGGCGGCAACAACGGCCTGTTCCTGGTGAAGGTATTTGACTCAACGGTGACAACCGGCAGCGCGCAAGATATAGCCGAAAGCAACCAGCAGGCGGACGTTGTCCTGGTGGGTTTGAATGTTATGAATGTGGATACCACGGCTCCCACCGCCCTGATTAATCCCTTCCACTGGACCAGCGTCAGTGACAACTCGCTGTACCAAAACAGCCGCAGCAACGGCCACATTGAACTGGAGGCATCTACGGGAAGCAGACCAAAAGTTTCCGGTCAGATCAGCATACGGGGCACGGTGTCGGACAATAACATCATCGGCAGCCTCTGGGTGCAGATGAGTACCTTTACTTTCGCCAATGCGCCTAACGATACTGCCGTCACCAATTATGCGAGAATCGCGAACTACGATTCGACCAACGGACTGGTCGGAGTGGGCAATATGAATGACGGCTGGAAATGCACCATAAGCAACCCGGTTATTGACCAGAACGGCCACCGCGTGGACTGGCAGCTTGACATTGACACCAGCAAGATAACCAATGTCGCTAACACAAACCGGGTATTCACAATTAGAGCGCGGGACATGACCGCGAATATCCAGGCGGAAGAAACCACCAACAATACAACGGGTACTACCAAAACAGCCCGTTACACCATGGATGTCGTGCCGTATATCTTAAGCGTTACCACCAGACTCAGCTCCGCCTACTCGACCGTTCCGTCCGCCTTTAACCGTTCCGCCCAGGGCTGGTACCCGGTGCGCGAAGACGAAGTCATCACGATACAGGGCTTTAACCTGTATGGCGGCAGCGGTAATCCATCGGTTGATATAAGGCAGGCAAGCGACGCAACTGCGGTAGGCGCCGCTCTTTATACTACCCCCGGTGGTACCAGTGGTATTAGTACAGGCTCACATTCGGCGAGAACAATCTATGCCCGTGTTGATAACAACGGTGCGGATAACGGTACAGGTAATAATTCCAATAACACTATAACATCAGGATACCTGGTAGTACGGGTAAACAACGTTGATTCTATCAACAACACGAATAATAATACCGCGGGGGATAAGACGATCGATGGTGTTCTCATCCCTGGTTACAACAGGGAAGGAAACGGCCTGAACAATGACACCCTTACCGACGACCGCGCCCTGTATGTATGGAACATGGGAGAGATATCTGCTTTCAGGTCGCCAACCTATGTTTACCAGCCGTTTATGAGAATGGACAGAAACGGCAACCGCCTGTTGAGTTATGGTTTCTATTCGATTACCTCGAACAGCGGACGGTTAAAGGTACAAAAGAATAACGATGAATACAACGCGGGAGGCTCATACTCGAACAGAATGTTAAATACCACCATTGCCGTCGCCAACACGAACGCTGTTAATATCGGCAACAATACAGCCACGCCCGGCAATCCTTCCTGGTACGCGGCAGGTTCTGATATAAGCTCCGGCGCTACCCAAAACAGAGGTTTCCAATTGGACTTGAGCAGTACGAGCGGTACCTCAAATAACTCAGATCGTACTACTGGTAATGGAGCCGGAGACGATAATTCACAGAATTATACCAACTCTGTTGCGCTTACCAATGTCTCAGGAGCCAACATGGATCGTTATAAGATACCGCGTATCGCCGTTTTGCCTACCAACGCGACGGGTACTAACGTGAGATCAAACGGTAATGCCGACAGAATTCTTTTGAGCTTTTATGATGACGAAACCGCGAACGATATAAGGATCATATACGCCAATGTCGGCGGCGGTATTGCTCAAGCTAATGTCGGTAATCTTCCTAATCCTGCTACCGGTAATGTTGGTAATGCTAATGCCCCGGCTAATTCAGAAGTAGTAACGAATGATAGTCAAACTCACCCCGGCAGTATCTATACCGCCGCCGGCTTCCTGAGCAACGGTTTGCCGGTTCTCGCCTGGTATGACCGCGTTAATCAGAATTTGGTGCTCTCCTGGGGCAACCTTACGACGAATTTGGCTACCGGTATCGGTAATGACGCAAGGGTTAGTACTACTACAGCCCAATGGCAAGCGAATGCCGCGATAATTACCAAGGATTCTAAGCTTCATACTTCATTCGGCACCCATGTAGACATGGCGGTAGACGCCGGCGATAATATTCATCTGGCGTTCTATCAGGTGAATCCCGTCGGACTGTGGTATGCCCTTATTCCCTCGACCGGTACCGGAGCGGGAAGGAGGCCAAACATTACCAAATCGGGGAATATAGCGACTAATGTTACGCCGATCAGGGTAGACACCTACCTTTCCGCGGGAACCAAACTCATGATCAACGTCAGGCGGGAAAACGGACGGGACGTGCCGTACATTACCTACCATCAGGCATCCTTCCCGGGCAGCAACAACACCATCCGCGTCGCGTGGCGGACTGATTTCAGTTCGTTGACTGATAACACTGACGACCAGAACAAATTCAAGGGTACCTGGGAAGTAATGACCGTTCCGGTTGGCAGTGATGTGACACCATCCGTCGATGAATTTGTCTGTAACGGCGTACCCACCGGAACAGGCGATTGGGTTCCACCCACCGGCAGCACTTTGCGTAGCTATGCAACCCTCAACAAATCCATCCTTGTTGGCTACATGACCGACAAATGGTACGAAGGCGCCATACTCAAGAGAGATTTGTGGTAAACAGCGAATAGCAGCGAATAGGCAGGCGGGGTGCAAACCCCGCCTGTTTTTTTTGCACACAAAGACACAAAAGTACAAAGATCACGAAGGAGGAAGGGTTTGCGCTTTTCTCTTTCTTTGTGTCTTGGTTGGAGAATGGTCATGCCGCAGGGGCAGGCCGCAGGCCGAATCCGAGGGAGGACAAGACTTTCATGACTGTCTCAAAAGAAGGGTTGCCGCCCTGTGACAATGACTTATACAGGCTTTCCCGCCCGCGGTTTGTTTCATCGGCTATTTTTGACATTCCCCGCGCCCGTGCGATGTCGCCGATAGCGGCAATGATGAGATCGGGATCGCCGCTCTTGAAAATGTCTTCGAGATATGCGGTTATTTGTTCTTCGGTTTCAAGGTATGCCGCCGGGTCCCATACCGTAGTTTTGACTGGTTTCATGTTATGCCTCCTCTTCAATATTTTGTGCGATTCGTTTCGCGGTTTCTATATCCCTGTTTTGGGTTGACTTGTCGCCGCCGCAGAGCAGAATGACAATTTCCTGCCCCCGTCGGGTAAAGTACACCCGAAAACCGGAACCATAATCAATGCGGAGTTCAGAGACGCCATCCCCCACCGATCTGGAATCGCCGAAGTTACCGCCGGAAATACGGCGGATGCGGGCGGATATAACAGACTGGGCAATCCGGTCTTTCAGTGTGCGCATCCATTTTTTGAAGTTCTCCGTTTCCCGTACTGTTATCATATTTATATTGTATCCTATGGAATACAACCTGTCAAGATTATTTTGAAAGTGTCACCCAAGAAATTTACTGTAAATGTGGAAAGAGTCCAAAAGGTGTCAGTCATCTTTTACCGGCTTAAAACTCCCGCGGAACAAAATCCTCCGGTATTTCTATCTTTGTGTGAACTCTTTTGTTCGGCACAACATACTTGATTATTCTTCAATACCGCCTTATTTTCTATATATGACAGCATCCCGGCCCCTGCGAACCGCCCTGTGCGTATATGAGTGTATACGGCTTGCCTTTCTGGTGGGGGCTTTTGTGCTATTGCAGCCTGAGGGAGAAACGCCTTTTCCCTGGCTTGCGCTGATTACGCCGGGGGCGATGTTTCTGCTTATGGTCCTGTTCTGGCGGCTGAATATGGCCCGTTACCGCGTTTACGGTCCGCTGTATCTGGCGGGGAAAGGCCTCAGCGTTGTAACCGCCGTGTTCTGGCTTTCTTTCCTCAAAAGTTATATGATAAATGAAGTGCTTTTTTATGACGCGGCGCTGTTTATCGCGCCGGGTATAGTTTTTTTCCTGATACTGGGGGATATACTTTCGGTATGGTTGGTTGGTAAAATGATGAGGGGTGCATAATGCGTATAATTCCGGTTGCAAGCGGGAAAGGCGGGGTAGGCAAATCGCTGGTCTCCGCAAATCTGGGCGTTGCCTTTGCCCAGGTAGGTCAAAAAGTGGTGATTGCGGACCTGGATCTGGGCGCTTCAAATCTGCACCTGGTGCTGGGGCATCGCGCCCCCAAAAAGGGAATTGGAACTTTCCTCAACAATACCAGGGGGAGCTTTGACGAAGTAATAGCGGAAACCGACGTAAAAGGCCTCCGCTTCATTCCCGGCGATACGGAAATTCCCGGCCTCGCCAACCTGAAAGCCGCCCAGCTTAAAACCCTGGTAAAACAGCTCATAGCCCTGCAGGACAATACCGACATCCTTATACTCGACCTGGGCGCGGGAACCCATCAATCGATTCTGGATTTCTTTCTCCTTTCAGGACAGGGCATTGTGGTATCCGCTCCCGCGGTAACCGCCGTACTGAACGCCTATGTCTTTCTCAAGAATACCGTTTTCCGCCTTATGTTTACCTCGTTTTCAAAAAATTCCAAAGCGCGGGCGCACCTTGAAAAATTACGGCTGGACAGCGCCGACCCGCAAAAACTCTATATCCCCAACCTGCTGCCGGGAATTAAACGCATTGACAAAACTTCCTATAATAATTTCAGCTCGCGGCTTGAGAAACTGCGTCCGCGGCTCATTATGAACATGGTGGACGACCCCAAGGACGCCGATGTCGCGATGAAGATACGCCGTTCCTGCGAAGAGTATCTGGACCTTAAAATTGAGCATCTGGGGATAATGTACCGCGACGCCCTGCAGGACACGGCGCTTGCCTCGCGGCTGCCCATTGTCCTGTACAAGCCCAAGGCGATACTTTCCCAGGCGATATACCGCATTGCCGAAAAAATCATGCAGGGCGAGGATGATACCGCTTTGCCCGATGACGAGCAGATTGAAGAAAGCTTTCAGGAAGCGGAAATTGAGGCGGAAACCGACTTTGAGAACAGGAATGATTATGTGGGCGAACTGCTTCATTCGGGGGCGCTCAGCGAGGGTGATCTGATCGAAACGGTAAAGTCGCAGCAGATTGAGATTGCCAAACTCAAGAAAGAAAATAATTTTATCAAGCTGAAACTTTCAAAAGCGTTAGCGCAGGGCTTTGATGTTTAACGAAGTATCGCGCAATATCATAAACTTAAGAATTTTTACCACGGAGTACACGGAGTTACACGGAGGAATAAAAGATTTTCGTACGAAAACTCCGTGGTACTCCGTGTACTCCGTGGTTTTGTTTTCTTAATTTTATGATATTAAGTGTCGCGCCCCAGATAACGCATAATCTTCTCTATCACGGATTTTTCATCAATCGGTTTCGCCAAATGGTCGTTCATTCCGGCCTCAAGGCAGTGGTCAACATCTTTTTTGAACGCGTTAGCCGTCATTGCTATAATCGGAATGTTCTTTGCTTTTGGCGTATCCATCGCCCTGATGGTTCTTGTCGCCTGATAACCGTCCATTTCCGGCATTTGGACATCCATGATTATAAGATCGTATTTTTCGGGGTTTTCCCTGAATTTGGAAACCGCGGCCAATCCGTTTTCGGCGATATCAATGGAAATATGGGTCTCTTCCAGAAGCGTAATAAAAATTTCACGATTAATCTCCATATCCTCGGCAAGAATAATATTTACGCCGGATAAATCCGGAGTTTCAGCGGTTGTGTCCGTCTGTATCTCAGGCGAATTCGGCGCCGCCCCCTCCTGGAGAGGCTCGCGTTCAAGGTCTACCTCAAAAATAAAACGGGAACCCGCGCCTTCTTCCGATTCTACCCAAATACGGCCCCCCATTTTTTCAATTATATTTTTGGAAATGGCAAGCCCCAGGCCCGTCCCGCCGAATTTGCGCGATATGCTGCCGTCCGCCTGCTCAAACGCGTTGAACAGCCGCGCAATCTGTTCTTCTGTCATTCCTATGCCCGTATCAATTACGGAAAAACGGAGGGTGTTAACATTCCCTTTACTTCCTGTTTTTTCAACGGTGATCGTAATCTTCCCGTTTTCGGGAGTGAACTTCACGGCGTTCGACAGCAGGTTTGTTATTACCTGCGACAGCCTGAGATCGTCGGCGATATAATTCATCTCCAGGCCCTTTGCCATTTTTACATCAAGTTTTTGATTTTTCTTTTCAACGTTATCAATAATGATATTGCTTACCTTTGTCAGCATTTTTTCAATATTCATCGGGATTTTTTCAAGCTCGAATTTTCCCGCCTCAATTTTTGACATATCCAGAACATCGTTGATTATTCCAAGAAGATGCGCGGATGACGTATCAATGGTAGAAAGGCAGTATTTCAGCCTGGAAACATCGTCCGTTTTTTCGGCTATCTTTGTCATGCCGATAATGGCGTTCATGGGAGTGCGCATTTCGTGGCTCATTCTGGACAAAAAATCGCTCTTTGCCTGATTTGCTTTTTTGGCTATGCTCATAATCCTTAGCTGTTCCTCGGCTTTTTTCAGGTTTGATATGTCGGTAAAACACTCAAGCAGCGCCGGCTGTCCGTTATACGTTATTCTTATTCCGGATTTTATTATGGGAATAATATCGCCCCTGTTGTTCCTGAACACGCGCTCGGAGCGGTCAACATCCTGGTCAAGATCAATGATTGGGCAGGAACATTTATCCGCGGGACAGAAAATTTCATAACAGTATTTTCCTATAATGGAAGACCGTTTCTCGCCGTGCATACGCACCGCGACAGGATTTATATCCAGTATCTCCTTTGTATCGGCGTTAATAATGACAATGCCGCATTCTACCCAGTTCCAGATTGTTTCAAAACGCGCAAGCGCGTCACGGGCCGCTTCAGTTTCCATTTCAATTATTTTTTTGTTGGCAATGCTTTCCATGGTGGAGTGATATACTTTATGGGACAGGTAAGCCGAAAAAAATCCGACAAAGAGTATCTTAATATAATTTTCAAATAACTCCAAACCTTCCATTCCGGAAAAAGAAAGCGCAGCCAACAGGGGCAGCAGTATTGAAAGTTCCACATATAAAAACACACGGGGTTTTATCGCGAAAATGATTGAAAATAAAAAAAGCCCCATGGTAATATTCATCATATTACGATCAGCAATGCAAAACACAGCCGCCCAAAGCAGTGACGCGAAAAATACAATATGCAGGATGGAATTAAACCGTTTTTCCCTGAAAGACGGCGATATTTTCATAATTAAGAAACAGCAGATAATAAAAAACAGATATACCGTATCCGTAATAATATGCACCAGTAAAAAATTTTTCATGCTGTTTTTGACGGCGTCGAAAATATAACCCGCGGTAATGGTCGTAATGGCGATTATTACAATCGGGGAAGAATACCAAAATCTGGCCTGGTTTTGTTTGCTTGTTTCGTTTAAGCAATAATCCATAATATTTTCAGGGATTGGGGGCTTCTTGAATATCCTGGAAATTATCCGTTTTACTATATTCATGGCTTGCTTCCTTTAACTATCAGGATATACACGGTTGATAGATAAAACAAGCAAAATGATAATTTTATTATTATAAATGAAGGGATTTTCTGCTGTGAAACTATACGAAATACAAGAGATCAGAAATTAATGCAATAGACCGCTCTATTTCAGCACGGACTTGTCGTAATCCTCCGGCGGAATGTAGCCCAATAACTGCATACAGGTTGCCGCGATTGAGCTGATTCCCAATCCTTCGTTAAGGCAGCTTTCCTTCGGTTCATGGGGATACTCGCCTTTATATTCAGGGTCGTAGATGATGCAGGGCACGGGGTTAAGGCTGTGGCTGGTTTTGGCTTTGGGCGTGCCGTCCGGCTTGCGGGAAACCGCTCCGGTTTTTTTATCATGCTCAAACATATCATCGCTGTTGCCGTGGTCGGCGGTAACGACCATCACCGCGCCGGCTTCATCAACTTCCTTCATGAGCCTGCCCAGTTGAATGTCCATGCCTTCCATCGAACACACCACCGCCTGATAAATGCCGGTATGCCCCACCATGTCGCCGTTGGGATAGT